>Ga0265297_10011256_pt1 | contig 10992 bp, 30 predicted proteins | sample Munlanlwell13791_FD_192502 | JGI IMG/M metagenome (GOLD analysis project Ga0265297, IMG submission 192502) | Leachate microbial communities from a municipal landfill in Southern Ontario, Canada - Leachate well 137-91 | ecosystem: Engineered > Solid waste > Landfill > Unclassified | place...
GCGAAGGTAATGATAATACCTTTCAAGTCGAACACCGTAAATGGGGAACACGTATTGCTAACTCCATCCTTATCGAACACAAGAACCAAGTCTATCTTGAAATGATGTATGAGAACAAGAACTCCCCTACCTCAAAATACTATTACAAGTTCGATGATGATACTCCTTTGTCACAAGACCAATCAGACAGACTTGAATCAGAATTCCTGCCTATCAATCACGGCAGTAAGAAACAACAGGAAACCGGTATTCAGAAAGAAGTCATAGTCAACAATATCAAACTTCAGAATATCGTACGGTTTGCCGGTTATGGTATCACGATTGGCAAACCTATAACCGAAATGAAAAGTATCTAAATGATTATCCTGACAGAAGATACAAAGCCTGAACAAGAGCAAGTCATACCTGATGAAGTCGACTTGGTTAAACTAAATGAACGGGCCGAACTCTTCTACGCAATGTCAGCATACGAACAAGGTCTAGAACAAAGTTAATTCAATATGATAAACAAAACACTTTATATCTGTATGGTTGAATACTTAAAAGAAAATGGATTTGTTGGTCATATCAAAAATGTAAAGGAACATTATCGTCGTGTGTTTAATAGTCGTCGTGGTGTATCAGCAAAGCAGCGGTTAGTATTATGGCAACTATCTAAAACTGTCTAACGAAAGGATCCATTATGTCTTTCATCGAATACATCAAACCAATTGATGCCAACACAATCAAAACTAAAGTTCAACTTGATATAAAAGAACTTCAAGATAAAGTTAATCTGTTTAATCTACTTGCCTCTGAACTTAAAGCATGGGAAGGTAAAGTAATTAATAAAAGACTTATCACCTTCATTGAAACTAAAACTGACTATCACTTCAGACTTGATATATCTTCCTTCGGTCATAAGATCAATCTTATCGCATATAAAAACGGTGACTCTATTTACTTTGATATATGTAACAACGAGTCTAAAAGATTTAATCTCAAAGAGTTCCATGACCTTAACCCGTGGGTCCAAAGTGCAATCACCAGTATCAATCAACGTATAAACCATTTGCCAGCAATCGATATACTTACTAAGAGATATAATAACTTACTTATCGAAGCTCAGCAACTTGTTAAAGACTCTGAACAATTCGGCTTCCCCTATATGTTCGATATTGCTAATAACAAATGAAACTATCCAACATAAAAACTAAACACCAAGTCAAAAATCAAATTAGTAATAAAGTTCTGTCTCAAGTTCGAACAGAAATTTATACTATGATCAGATATCATGTTTGGTCTAAAATCTATACTCAAATTAGATCCAAATATAATCCTACAATAAGATCTAATATTAGTTTTAAAATTCATTCGTTTGTTTCCTCTCAATGCTTACTTCAAGTCAATCCTAATATAGCAAACCAAATAAATGAAATCATATATTAATCCTTTACTTTAAATAAACTATCCTATATACATAATGAATCATATCACTAACTATAAGTCAAATAAACTATACCTACATAATAACCATATATCTAAATCTACTTCTACTATCCTAACTGAAATAGAAGATCTAATCATAGAACAATATTCATCAACAACACTTAACATAATTCTAAATCAACTCTATATACCTTTACTTAATAATATCAATACTAATACCTCTGTACTTAAAAGAACTATGAAAGATATATACCCTAACATTCATACCACCTAATATAAAGCTATTGATTTAACCCCCACGTAATACCCTATACCCTATATAACACCTATACCATATATACCCCTAGACTTACATATACTGTATTTTAAGGAGGCTATATAACCATATATACCCTTAAATACCCCTATATCCAGTCCATAGGATACCTATAAAAATAGGGTGTTTTTATAGGGGTTCCCTAGGGGTGCTGAAGTCTCAAGCAGTTTCTTTAAAATCTTAAAGTATCATAAAGTTCTCAATATTGGGAATGGACCTACCCCCCAGTAGTTTTTTGGAAGTATCATGAGACTCCCAAGTGGCATTATATATTTTAAAAATTTTTTGGCAGGAACTTTGAAGTTAATTGAAATAGTTTAAAGTGTATCAGTATTGGGATTGCCTAGTATACCCCCAGTGATTTTTGAGGGGTATAGTGAGACTCCGGATGGTATTTTATATATTTCGGAAAGAATTGGGAGATCTTTGAGTAGTATTGATTAGTTCTGTATTAAGGAGTTGATAGAAAATATGGGATGTTGCTGAGTATACTTTAGTGGTAGTGTTATGTCTTATAATGGATAAGCATTGAAATGAGATATATTTTTGTAGCGGTAGTTCATCTAAATTTATTTTATGATTGCTATAGTATAAGTTGTAACTGTTTTCGTGTGATAGGTTAGATAGTTTCATTAATTTGGTCCTGAATGTTAGGATTGATTTGGTGCATGACTTGAGACCCGACTTTATAAGTTGTATATGGATAGATTAAGGATCTTTTTAAATGACTAGTATATTTAATGTGGATTAAGTTACAGAGTATGAGATAGATTTTGTATCTAATGGTGTCAGTCATTGCTATTTGTATATGTTGTTTATTTTTAAAATCGGATAGTTTCATATAAGTTATTATGCATTTCGTTGGAGATAATGATTGCTAATGGGTTAGTATTTTTATAGGTATTGAAGTTAATATTGTTCTATAATGAAGTATATAGTTGATGACTGATACGGCTATTGAGTTGGTTATTCATTTGTGGATGTGTTGAAATGATTGGTTTAGAGTGGAGTTGTAAGGATATATCTTGTCTGGATGGTTTATTGGATAGTTTCATGGATTTGATTTTTCAGTGGTATTATTGTGTTTATATGGAATTGAATCCAGATTTTAGAGTTTATATTTTTGGTGAGATTATTAAATACAATTGAGTTAATTTGAGCTTTTTCTGAGAATAGTATTTCTGATAAGGGTGAAAGGATTGATGAGAATACAGTGTTGTCAGTTGCTGCGTTTTGTATGTATTGTTTATGTTTAGTATTATTTTTGGATAGTTTCATTGATTTGTTCTTGGATTTTAGGGCAAATTTGTGAAAAGACTATAGAATAGACTTGATTATTGAGTTTGAATTTGAGATTATTTCTGAGTTGATTTTTAATGTGAAGACTGCTGTAAAAATTAAATTGTAAAAGGATAATATTATCTCTGCACCAACATTGAGAATATAATTGTTCTTTAGATTTAAGATTTGATAGTTTCATTTATTTGGTTTCTAATTTGATTAGGAATTGATAAATTATGATTATGAAAATGCATGATACATTGATTTAAGATTATTGGTTCAATTTGTGATTTGGTTGTATCGTAGCTTTTATATAAAATATTAATAGTATTGTCCCAGATATAATAGTCTAATTGATTTGGGAGTTGTTCTGGTTTTAAGTTAATTAGTTTCATTGATTTGATCCGTTATTTTAAAATAAACCTGAGAGAAAACTTTAGTTTGAATGGAATCACTGACAAATACTTTTTGAAAATAGACTTGTTTCCAGATATATGAACCAATTTGAGAACTAATTTTATCGGTTTCAGAACTGATATAAGAATTAACTTGCATCATGATATGAGAATATTTTTGAGTTTTATTTTTAATTTCTATTAGTTTCATTCGTTATTTCCGTAAATTGAGCTTTCCCACAGTCTATTTTTTAAGAGATTTATTGATCTTAGATGATTTATTTTAGTTTTAAAAAATATATCATATGAGTTATTAGTTAGAATACGTAGTTCAATATTATTAAGATGAATTTGTTTTGTTAATGCTTTAATTTTAGGATTAATACCTGAGTTAAAATATTCCATTGTAACATTATAAGGTGTTGCGCCTTTTAATTTCATATTAGATGAATATATATCATGATAGATAAAAAGTCAAGAGTTAAAAAGATTTGCATTATTTTTGGAACGAATGTATATTATGTTAGATGAAAGGGATAAGGTATAAAACATTTATGAAAGGATTGTTATGAAATCTGTTAGTGTTAAATCGTTGATACCTAGTTATTGGGATTTGCCAGTTTGTAATAAATTTGATATTATTAATTTAGGTAAAGCTACTATTAGAATTATAATACAAGATCACAAGAATGAAATTAAGGAAGGTAAAGAAAATATAAAGTGTTTGTATGAATATATAAAATTAATACAAAGTGGTAAATATATTAATCTTAAATCAAAATATAAAATGCCAAATGAATCAGATATATTGATGAAGGAAGATGATGCTATAATACACAACGTTGATTTGCTTAATGGTAATAATGATGTTACAACTTTTAATATGTGCGGTTGGTGTAAGCATAATGGCAGTGGAAGTTTTCGTTATAATTATATGATTCATGGAAGTTGTAGTATATTAAACTCGGCTGGTATAGGATGTGAAAGATTTACAAATACTTTATGTTATTTTACTGGGGATAGTAAAAAAGATAATAAAGTTGTTATTGGGTTGAAGAAATCTGTCAAACGGACTATAGAGAATATAAAGAAGCGTCAAGAATATATTAGTTATTTAAATATTTTGTTAAAGACTGCAAAGAATCATCCTGTATTAAGCAATCACAGAAAATATGATCATTTTAATTTAAATGATAAAGTTGTATGTTATATTGGTAATTGGAATGATAAAGGTAATGGTCCTATAGTAGATGATAAGTTTGTTGAGGGAGTGGTTATTAATGGTTATAGGCATCATAATGGGTGTGTATCTGTTTGTTATGACATAAAAATACATAATGGAGATTATCTTGAAGGTCGAGGTGGTGGTTATGGCTCATCAAGACCTGAAGTTATGTTAAAGAGTGAGTTTGAGCATTTTTTAAATAATATGGATTATGTTAGGATTTGGACGAAGAATATTAATGATATGCCTAATTTTAATAGAATTCAGTTTATTAGTGATTTGATGGAATATAAAAGAAAGGTGGATATGGTATGGTAGATGGGATGAGGAGCAGGAAGTTGTGGATTGGTATCTCGGCTGGTTTAATTCTCATTTGTATTGGGTACTGTATGGTGTTTTTTGCTTGCGTATCATCTGAAGATCTACAGGAGGAGACATATAAGTTTGTTTTATGTCATGTACCTTCTGGTGCTATTGATATTAAGTCAATAGGTGATGGGTGGGTAGAGTTCACATATGCGGGTCATAGATACTTGTTTTGTTATATCGGTTCTGGCCCTTCTACGGCGGCTTCAGCAATGACTAGAATAGATTGGTAATATTGTATACTTACAAAGAGAAGGAATAATATGCAAGAATATCTTAGTCAAGAATTAGCTATGTATAAGCCTATAGAGATTATGTATTTAAAGAATGGTAAAGTTTCTCCTTTACAAAGATGGTTGGATGGCGTAATAGATCTTGATAAGATCTTCAGGATAGATAATGTTAGAGGAAACGCTTCAATGTTTTATTATGATAGTAAGGATAATAATTTGGTAATGTTTCATATAAGAACAATCAATAATGCTGGTATTATTAATTACAGATGGTATTTACTAAGTCACTATGTTAGTATTACTAAAGAAGAATATGATAAAAATCCGCGTTATCCTAATTTAATGTACTGTGGTAGTTATCAACGTGCTGAGTATGATGTAGAAGGCGATATAAAAAAGTGTCAGGAAATCATTGTTGATGACCTTATAAAGGTATGGAGAATGTATAGAGAGGGATAGATTTATGAATAAACAAAAAGTAATAAACAGACCCGGTTATGAGGCGTTATGGTTATGGTTTGGATTATCTAGAGCTTCATTTTTAACAATACCTAGAGTTTTAATGCACGAAATGTCTGATAAGTGGCAAGGTAAAATGGCTAAGTTATTAGATGAATTAAATGAAACATATAAGAATTTACCTGATGTTGGATCCCGTGTTAGTGTAGTTAAGCGTGGGAAGTTTATTAAAATACCTGATTGGATGTTAAATTATAGGCATCCTGATTATAAAACCATTAAACAATTAAAAGGATAGGAGAATTTATGTGGATAGGAATATTAGTAAGTTTAACATTGATATCAATTGCTTTATTTTTGTCTGGGTTTGTAGTTAATGATGATGATAATAATTTAAAAGCCAGCGGAGCTATTATTTTTGTGTTGGTTTGTGTTTTTGGTTGGGTAATGGGTGGAATATTAAATACATTTTCTTTTGTTGAAAAAGAAATAACTCCTAATATAATGATTACACCAGATGTAGTTGTAGTAGAGTATAATGGATTGGTGCAGACTTTTGAAAGTATTCAATCATATAGTAAGATAAAAGAGGGTTGTAAATTTATACTTAGAACTGATAAAAATATGTATGGTTTTAAAACTCCTGATGGTGATCGTATAATAATAAAGGAGTAATATATGTTAAAGGCTGCTGAAGTCATATTAGATTGGCAGAAACGAAACAGACTTAGTTATCGAAATAAATCTTTATTGTTAGAAGCATATAGAAGGTTTTATATGTTTGCTAAGCCTGATAGAAATGATATATCAGAAGCGTGGTTAGGATTAGGTTATCAAACTGAATACAATTCAATTTATTTTAAACCATATAGTATTAATAAAGGAAGTTTGTGTTGGTTTATGCTTACAAAAGAAGGTAAGAATGTTTTATCTGATTTAATTGTTTATTTACCTTGGAAAGAAAGTTATTCGTTATCTATATTTAAAGGTGAATTATGAGTAGACCAGTTTCTATTATAATTGAGGGATATCCACCGGAACTTGTAACTTCTGCTACTCAGCGTTATCGTTGGACTTTTACACTTCTTGATGAAAATCCTACATTAGTTAAAAAAGAGGATTTTGATGATGTAATTACTTTATTAGAATGGGCTTATAATAGTATAAAAGCATATAGAGTAAAAATTATTCAAGATGATAATAATATTAAAAAGGAGATTGATCAGATAACAAATAATGATGTTAAAAAGGAAAATTAAATTATGAAAAAGAAAGATCTTCCTAAAAGTTATTATGAGCAGAAGGCTTGTTCAAATTGTAAGTATTGTTATATTTGGGGCCAACAGGATGAAAACGTAGATTATTATTGTGAAAAAGAAGGTGATAGACCTTTAAGTGGTATATGTTTGAGTAATGAAGATTGGGCTAAGAACTTAAAAGAAAGGGATATATCAGAAGATACAGATGAGTTTAATATTGAATATGAAAAATTAATAGATGATTGGTCTGATTGGAGTAACAGTCATCAGGTTGTTGCAAATGGTATATGTGATGAATATGAAAAGGAGGATGAACGTGAAGTCTATTAAAAAGCATATAAGAGTATTTCCTGATTTTAGTTCTTCTGGTATATGGGGTTATCCCGGTGGTGGAATGATAGAATATGAAGATTTAGGTATATCATTAGAGTTACAAAAAGAATTTGAAGATTGGATTAGATTTTATGATTTTGAGTGTACTGCAAAAAAGACTTTTTTAGTTTTAAAGAAAAAAGAGAAGGTATTAAATAGACGTGGTATTGAACTAGCAAATAAGTTAAAAAAAGAACTACCTAAAAAGATTATCTATTATTGGCCTGAATGGAGTAAGGGAAAGATGGCTGAGTTGCAGGAGATTAAGTAAGTATGAAGATTAATGATGAAGTTATTTTATTAAAAGACCATGAATTAATAAGTTTAGGACCTTTAGGTAAGATATGTTTAAGTAAAGGAGCTATAGGAAAAATAATTAACTATGGACCTCAGATTGATGAATATGTAGTTAGATTTATAAACAATAACACTAATATGGATTTATTTTTGTTTAAACATGAAATAAAGTTAAATGTAAAAAATGCATTATATAGACTTGAAGGTTGTACGTGTTTAGATAGTTGTAAAGATGATTGTCATGGTGAATGTGGTTGTAAGGTATGTCATGAAGCTTATCAAGATTTTTTAAGTTGTGAATAATTAATGAAATTAATTAACTTAAAAAACAGGAAGCAATGCTATGATCAATTCAGTGCTCAAATGAATTCTCAAGTCAGAAAGCAAGTTGAGTCTCAAGTCTTATTGCAAGTCTATACTCTATTTATGTCTTCGCTCTATTTGAAAGCTACTTTATTAGTTAAATCTCAAGTTAGGAATACAGTCATATTTCAAGTTTGGGATCAAGTTGTGTATAAAGTCACGGATCAAATAAATGAAACTAATTGAACTTTGTAATGAACCTATAAGGAAATTAAATAAATTAAAAAATAATGAGCCAATTATTTCTTTAGTTTGGACGCAATTAATAGATCTAGCTGTGATTCAAGTTCATCCTCAACTTTGGTCTAAAATTACTTCATTGGTTTGGGATATAGGTTGGCATCAAATTAAAGGTCAATGCAATTCTAAAATTATGGAGCAAGTTAATGAAAGAAATTGATATTGAAAAAATAAAATTTATTAAAGAATTAAATTGGGATATTATTAAACTTAATGATCAATTAATTCATTTTAAAATTAATTCCTTGATATATTCTCAAATTAATTATCAAGTCAGATCTAGAATTTGGGATGGATTTTGGATTAAAATTATGGAGCAAGTTAATGAAACTAAATAAAATTGATAGTAAATATAGTGTTTCTAAAATTATTCATTCTAATATTAGAAGTTGTTTATGGGAAGAACTTACAAAACATATATGGAATTCTTATATAGGAATTGCTTTATTCGATGAAATAATTAATTTAACTGGATCAATGAAAGTCATTCAAAACCTTATTGCTCATCAATTAGAATATGAAATTAAAAAAATGTCTTGATGAAGCTGATTTTATACTTCAAATTGGACAAATAAAAATATTTCCATTTAGTTTTTTTATACTTTTTCGTATTATGAATAACGAAAGTATAAAATTAATGAAAGATAAAATTGAGAAAAATAATTTAATTTTTGGTCGAGTAATAACTTCATTAGAGGGAAATTTTAATAAAGATGAAACTAAAAGAAATAAGTAATGAAGGTGGCATTATACGTCACTTTAAGGATATAATGAGAATGAATTATTGGAATTGCATTGAAAAAGATCTCTATAAAATGTTTTGTAATAATTATAAAAAGTTAGAAATATTACAAGGTAAACTTAGAAGAAATCGTATATTTTTTAATATAACAATAAGAAATGAAATAAACGAGACACTTAATGAATTTATTAAAACCAGATGAAGCTAAAGTAGGTCATATTCATTTTATAAAAGAGAAAGTGAAAATACAACTTCGTTCTCATATTAAAAATGCATTAGTTAATCAAATGAAACTAGAAGGATTAGGTTATACTACTTATTATAAATTAGTAGATAAATTTTCAGATATTGATATTAGACTTTTATTTGATGAGGAGTATTTCAATGAGTTCCTTTGTGATTGATGTTGAATCTGACGGTCCTATTCCCGGTAAATATTCAATGGTATGTTTTGGTGTTGTAAAGGTTGATAGAGAACTTAAAACTACTTTCTATGGTGAAGTTAAACCTATATCAAGTGAATGGGTTCCTTTAGCATTAGCTGTTAGTAAGATAACTAGAGAACAACACGAGTTATTTAATGATCCAAAAAAAGTTATGATTGAGTTCAATAGTTTTTTAAATAGTAATAATGATGGTAATCGTATGATATTTTATTCTGATAATTTAGCTTATGATTGGCAGTTTATTAATTATTATTTCCATTACTTCTTAGGTCAAAATCCATTTGGTTTTTCGGGTCGGCGTATTGGTGATATCTATTCTGGTTTAGTTAAAAATTTATATAAAGGAAGTGAATGGAAAAAATTCAGGAAAACTTCTCATACACATAATCCTGTTGATGATGCTAAAGGTAATGTTGAAGCTTTAATACAAATAAATGATATGTTTCATCTAAATGGTCTTATAAGTTAAATAAATAATATTGACAAACTCATTGTTTTAATGTATATTCTTCTGGAGGATTTATGAAAACAAATATAACTTCGTCTTATTGGATTTCACCTGATAATAAGTTTATACCTATCAGTTTAACACATATTGACCTTATTGTTAATAACCCTGATAAATTTGGTCTTAGTTCTGAATATATCCAAAAAGTACATAAGAAACATAAAGAACAACTTGGCGACGAAGGTAATGCTAGAGACGAAATAATGACTAAGTTAATTAAGGATGGATGGATTCGTATACGTAATATATTAAAGTATTATACAGTAAAAATTCAGGTATATGATTTTAAACAACCAACAATAGATAGAGTTGAAAAAGCTATCATTGAAGGATTTAAACGTAAGATTTTTAATAAGAACTTTACAGTAAGTATATTGAACATTAAAGGTGAAGATTTTGTTTATAGTGATGATAATTTAACTGTTGGCGATGTTGCTTCTGGTGCATTAAATGATAAGAAGTTTAAGTCTAGAATTGAAACAGGATATACTAGTTTGGCTAGAATGTATCATGAGGATTTTGAGTTTTTAGATTCTATTGAAGATTATGTTAAAAAGGGATATGCTAAATTTAATATAAATGAATTAAACATATAAACGAAAGGATTTATATGATTTATGGATTGATTTTGTTAGGTATATGGTTGGCTTTAAATGCAATTATTATATTTAAAGATTTTGTTACTATTGCATCTAAGAATATTACTGACGAAATTACATTAATTATAGGATTACCTATAATGACAGGATTAGCGTGTTGTATTTTTTTAATGCCGTGTATGCCTATAAGAAATAGTATGTTGGCTATATATGATTCTTCAGATACTATCCCAATAGTTTCAGTTAGAAGTAATAGTGGAATTAATGGTGTTTTTGTTTGGGGAAGTGGTAGTATTAATAATGTTGAACAATATGTATGTTATAAGCAAGTTGACGGAATGATAAAACAAGTTATTTTAAATGCTTCTGATACTTGGATTATTGAGGATGTTGATAGCTCAAATGCTAATATAGAGCGTAGATATGTTATATATGATAAAACAACTGCATTATATAAATGGTT
>Ga0265297_10011257_pt1 | contig 10992 bp, 2 predicted proteins | sample Munlanlwell13791_FD_192502 | JGI IMG/M metagenome (GOLD analysis project Ga0265297, IMG submission 192502) | Leachate microbial communities from a municipal landfill in Southern Ontario, Canada - Leachate well 137-91 | ecosystem: Engineered > Solid waste > Landfill > Unclassified | place...
TGGCCCGTCTCCAGACAACCCATACTTCAGCGTCAAAGGAAAAGTCATCAGTAAGGCTTAAATGTATCTTAAATGAGGTATCTTCGGGCAGTTTCAGCCCTAAAACAACGCTCATCCCTTTATAATTAATATCCTTAACCTGACAAAGCGCCTCATCTATAGTCTGGCCCAGCCTGACTTTAGCTTTGTGGTTGATCTGCCATCTTACGAAGTTCCTGTGGTTTTGCATATTGTCCTCAAATCAACATTTGTACCCCATACACTTTTATCTAAATACTCATTCTAAGAATATACGCTCTTCCCAAACCAAAACCCTAACAAATAAATGAGAAACATAATACCTAAAGGTATTGCGAGATTAAGTTTGGTACCTTTGCTACTAAAGAACTTAACCGCATTGCGATTACAGAAAATATACACTAACGAAATTATCAAATAACTTACCCAAAATAACCTGGGAATATTATCTATGAAAAGAAACCTTATAAACGTAAAACAGAAAATTATTATTGGGGCAGCAATAAGAATCATCTTCTTGGCACGGCTATTACCTGTAAAAATATCTATACCAGAAAAGAATAAAATAAATGTTGAAGAATAAAATATTATTAATATTAACCTATATACGATAATAGAAAGAAGTAGACTTTGAAAATTACTATATTCATTACGTGCCATATAACACAAAACACCAAGCAGCACAAAAATAAAGAAAAAGATATACATTAAAATTAACGCAAAAATGATATTAAATAAACCTATCACCTTTAAACCAAAAGGTATCTTATTAAATTTATTCAACCAACTTTCTTCTTCCATAGTTACCTTCCTATTTTATAGTTCGTTGGCGGTATATATTACTAAAATTGCCTTAATTATACTTTGAATTAATTAAATAATACCTTTCCGAGCCAGAATCCTAGTAAATAAAACAAACACAATACGCTTAAAGGTATGTTTAAATTAAGCTTGGTACCTTTATTACTAAAAAACATAATCGCATTACGATTAAAAAAGATATAAAATAACGCAATTATTAAACTAATTATCCATACAAAAGTTGAAATATTATTAATATATACTAAATGCCTATATGCGAGAGAGAAAATTATTATCGGATATGAAATAAGAATCATTCTCTTGGCGCGGCTATTACCTGTAAAAATATCTATACCTGAGAAGAATAACAAAAATGATGTAAAATAAAACAATGCTATCAATAACCTAAACACAATGATGTATAAGAATAGACCACCTAAGCTGAAGAATGTCTCATATTTTGCATAACCTAACACAACTCCAAGAAAAAAAGGCATAAAAAGTATTGATATTAAGAATAACCCTAGAATCATATTAAACAAACCTACTATTTTAAGTCCTAAAGGTATTTTATTAAATCTATTCAACTTATGTTCTTCCATAGTTACCTTCCTATTTTATAGTTTGTTGGCGGTATATACTGTTGATACTGCCTCATATAATAATTATAGTAATTGATACTATTATAACTTGGATTATAGAGTTTGTGGTAATAATCATTCATCCTGAATGTCTGATCAAGAACAGGATTTTGATTTCTAAACGGCTCTGTATACGGAGTATATTTAGGTATTGATGTATTTTGATAACTGTTGTTCCAATTATTGTTAGCATTGGCTGGATTCTGATAATATTTCTCTGGTTTAGGTAAATCAACCTTTGGAAAAGAAACGGGATTATTATATTTCAGAAAATCCGCTTGTTGTTGCCTATAATAGTTATCTATTACAGCTGAAGAAGGAGGAATATACCCTATCTGTTTAATGATTTCATTAACGGATGTCTGATGGTTAAAATATCCTGTTGACCCTTTATGTCCCACATCATCAAAAATTATTGTTTTATCATAATCATCCCTGTAAAAACCTTTCAGAGGAGGAATGGATAATGGAGTATACTTTGTCAAATTATCAAAAACGTGCACAACATCAAAAATAAAATCAGCCCGAGACCCAATCACAACAGGAGCATTCTTGGATATATCTTTTAATTTTTCTACATTATTAAAAGGCAAAAATGGGTTACCCATACTTAAATAAGTGTTTACTTTAATATCTGGATTATTATACTTTTCTCGTATATATCTAAAAGCATCCGGAACGAATTGATTAGCAAAACTATTACCAACAATATTAAACTCGCGGTTAGAGTTAATAGCATCTTTCCATGCCTGATATATAAACTCGCCTGCCTTTTGTACTTCAAGATTATAATATTGGTTTACATTTCCAGACCAATTACCTTCCCTATATTCAATCTTTCCTCTTGAAAGATCTTGCATAATTCTAAATGACTGAGCTAACCTTGTGTTATCAGACCAACCAGGTTTACGGCCAGCATCATAAATATCTGCATTGCCATCTAATCCCTCAAAAACAACCACAATAGCTCCGGGTTTAGACTGATACTCCTGCACAAAAAGCTTTAAATCATTCAAAACAGGGTATTGTTGATACGCGTTATGATCCTGCATTATCTTTTGCGCTAATATTATTTTTTCTGTCTCCTGTAAACCACTTAAGTCCTTAGGCAAATTGTTTACAACTACTTTAAAAGCTTCATTAGCATTAACATTATATAAGGAAACAAGCGCTGTCTGGCGCAATTGCCGATCATAACTCATAGAATTCTGCTTTAAAATATCTATTGCTTTGGGATTATTGCTTTGGCTTAAGCCAAAGGTCGCCGCTGCGCGGACATCCATATTAGGGTCTTGTTTGGCTATTTTAATAAAGGGCTTTACTAACTCAGGATAGCTTTTAATTTGATCAGTTAATATCCGCGTGGCGCCAAACCTAACCTGCCAATCAGGATCATAAATATACGGTTTAATGAAATTTACTGCCTCTCTCCTGTTAACCAAATTCTTATTCAAATTATCCATCGCAGCTATTTTTACATATGAGTTCTCATCGACAAGGGCCTTTTTTATATGGTCTTTGAATTGCGGATAGTCGTTGATCTTACTACCCAAATAATATGTAGTACTATAACGCACCTGCCACGATGGATCATCCATCTTAGGAACAACCATTTTTATAATTTCCGGCCTGTCTGAAGTAATCAAAGAATTTACCGAAGCCTGGCGCACCTGCCAGTCAGGGTCAGATAAATAAGGAGTTAATTCAGCAATTGGGGCTTTGGGGATATTGGGAAAAGATACTATAGCTGCCTGTTTAACAAATGGCTCTTTGTCTTTAAGCAATACCCTAAGCGGTTCTATCGCCTCTTGCCTGCCCTGCATTCCCAAAGATATAGCAACTGCCTGTTTTACTATCGCGTCATCATTTATCTTCGTTTTAATAATATCCACCGCTGAAGGGTTACGATAATTGCCAAAAGTTAAAACAGCTTCCCGGCGAACAAATACGTCCGGATCGTTTATTACTGCCTTAAGCGGAGCAACTATTTGCGGATAATCATTAATCTTATTAGCCAGAGATGATATAGTTGTTTGACGAATAAAAGCGTCCGCATCACGCAAGAACGGAAGTAGCGAGTTTACTGTTTGCATGGAGTTATAATTGCCTAAAACAGCAACCACTTCCTGTCGGCGCTGGTTATCAATGTCGGTTTTTAGAAGCTGAATCAGGTTGTCCTGGAAATACGGCTCATTGTAACCTCTCCGTATCAAACCAGTTATGGCAACACTACGCAAATAATTATCGGAATCATTAACAGTTTCCCATAGGATTTTAGTTACTGCTGGTTCATTAAATTTGTTTAAGCTGCTAATAACATACCTTTTAATATCCATATCTATACTATTTTTATAAATATCAACAAGTGGAGCTAAAACATCCTTGTTAGATATCTTACCTAAAGCATAAATAGCAGCCTTCTTAAACAAATAGTTTTCTCGTTTTGAATAATCAACTAAATACTTAATGAAGCTATTATTAATTAAGCTAAGATCTTTTAATGTGTCCTTTTCGTAATAACCAATTATTGGTTCTTCCAGGTCATAAGCCCCTAATGGGTTATGGTATGCATCATACTTGTTAAAACCCACTAAAATTTGTAAAGATTGAACATTGGATTCGGTAATATTTATATTAATCCCATATGGCTTCAGTAAAGATAAATCAGGATTTACCAACTCTCCTGCTGACATAATACCGCCTTCGTTATAGATAGTTATTAGCTTATTTAGAATTGACGAATCGGTATTGATTTTATTCAATTCGGTAGAATTTGCTTCTTCTAATAAACCATTCGTATGTTCATCATTTAATATTTTCCAGACTTTAACAACTGGTTTGCGATCTCCAAAGAGCAGATCTGACACATCCCACAACTTAATAATTCCTTCATAGCTACCCGATGCCAGTTTCTTGCTATCTGAGCTGAACGCAAGAGATTCAACCGAATAAGTATGTGCATTTATAAAGTTTAGTATTCTACCAGTATTCACATCCCATAATTTAATGTGACCGAATACATCTCCTGATGCTAAAACTTTACCATTAGGACTCCATGAAAGGGATCTCACATCATCCTCCCCCTGACCAGCTAGAATTCTCAATCGATTGCTTGTAGCTATATCCCAAAGCTCAATAATACCATCCATGCTCCCTGAAGCTAATATTGTGCTATCTGGATTAAAAACAAGAGAAGAAATTGGGCTTTTGTGACTCAATAATACTATATCTTTTTTATTGCCGGATAAGTCGCTTATTTTTATAGAACCATCATCCCAGCCATTAAACATCGTTTTACCGTCTTGGCTAAAAAGAAGTGCATGTGAAGAACATTTATAAGTCTTTACACTACTCCTCAAAGAACCACTATTAATATCCCACTGCTTATTCCTTCCATCATATTCACTAGCCGAAAACAGAATCTTGCCATTCGGACTAAAATTAAGAAACGTTACCCAACTCCAATGTCCCGGTAAAACCTTTAATAATTCACCTGTGGTTACTTTCCATAATTTAATATTACCTTTTCTATCTCCCGAAGCCAGGATTTCCCCATTTGGACTGAATGAAACAACTTCTACGCCTGTATCATAATGAACAGTTAAATTAGAGTTATTTGTTTCATAATATCGGTTTTGCGATACAGAAGGCTCATAATAAGTAGTAGCAGTACCATTACTTCCATAAAGATTAACACTAAATACGATATCATCAGATTCTTTTCTTTTCTGTTGTTCTTCTTGAAGCCGCTTTGTTCTTTGCGCAACATAATCTGGATAATTAACCTTTGGTATATCCCACAATTTAATAAGATTATCTTCACCTGCCGAAGCCAATGTTTTTCCATCAGGACTAAAAGCAACAGATTTAAATGCATATGAATACCCGGATATTTTTCTCATAAGGTCACCAGTTGCTACATCCCACAATCTAAAAGTATTGTCTCCCGCTGCCGCTGCCAACATCTTTGCATCAGGGCTAAAAGTAAGAGACCTAACCCTACCGCTATGCCTCTGTATCCCACCTAAAACTTTGCCTGTGTTAATATCCCAGAAAAGTATGCCAGAATCATCAGACCCTGTAACTAAAGATTTGCCGTTTGGAGTAAAACAAATAGAATTAATACACCCTGATTCCTGTATGGCTTTTAACAGTTCTCTTTCTTCTACATTCCATAATCTTATTTCTTTAACCCCACCTGAAGCTAGCATTTTCCCATCGGGGCTGAAAGCAACAGAATTAACACTGGTCATATCCTCATCTAAAGTTTCTAGTAACTTACCCGTAGCAACATCCCATAATTTAATAACCCCGTTGTCATGGCCTGAAGCCAGAATCTTACCATCGGGGCTAAAAGCAGCGGAATTAGCATCTCCAAAGTTATCTTTAATTAATTTCTTTATTAAATGCCCCGAATTTACATCCCATAGAGTAAGATTGTCCGATGAAACAAACGTCTTCCCGTCTGGGCTAAAAACAATAAACGAAGCATCCTGATCATTGTGTATAGTAATTATGGAGCGATTTTTAGATATATCCCATATCTTAATAAACTCATCTTTACCTGTTGAGACTAATTTTTGTCCATTGGGACTAAAAGAAATGCAATTTATAGCCCCTGTATGCTCGGAAAATATACGATATGGATGCAATTCATCTTTAAATTCAGGCTGGTTATATTCATCAGTGAAGGCGTTATAAGTCTCTCCCCAATCATGCCCCCTTTGCTGGCCATAAACAACAGAGCCATCCTTAAACGCAAAAGCAAGCGAAAATACGATCGCACTCATAAGTTTAAAGGTAAATCCGCGTATCGGTGAGCTTGAAACTATGATACGCTGCGCTGCCATAGGGCTGATTTCTCTATCTACAAATCTAACCAACCGGTTTAGTCCTTGCAATTCTCCCCCATTATTATTGACGGAGGAATTATCTGTAACAAGTTTTACAGCATTGGTTAAATCCTTTTCCGCCATATCCAGGATACTTATTGAGATCAACTCTTTGGTCCCCGTATCAAAATGCCATAACTCTTCTGCTTCCTCAATGGCACGCAAAGCCACAATAAGATTATAATGCAGTTCATAAAAATTAAGATTGCCTCTGGTTAAATCAAGCCTTAATGTATGAGTTTCTATGTCCCGGCGGGAGTTTTCATCAAGGGGATATATTTCAATCCCGCCTTCGGTCAAAACCACAAGGTTCCATTTAAGCAGTATATTTTGCCGCGCATACGACAAGGCGTCAGATGAGTTTCCATTTGAAGACTTTAATTCAAACATTCTATATAAAGACAATGTTGATTCAGGATTAATCAATATGTCAGAAGCTCCCTTTTCTGTTTCTACTTCTATCTCAAACCATTCCTCTTTGAGCTTTTTAAAATTAGTCGACACATATATATTTACCTCCGCGCTTTGTATGCTGCGGCTTAACTCAAGCAGTATCAACGCTACATCATGGCCGCCTAAATAAACCTTTTCATGCTCATGGCCAAGTATTTTAAGCTTACTGGATAAGGTTAAATATAGCTGCCGGTAAAACTCTAAATCTGGTCTATCCGGGCCTATGGTTTGCCAATGTTTATAAGGTATAATGAATTTGGATGCCGCCTGGATACCTGGCCATCTGATTGTCCTCAAATGCCTCCCATACCAACCAAAATTATCCCTGGCATAGGCGATCTGTTTGGAAGCTGAAAGCTTGAAGAACTCCCGCTGGGTAATTATAGGATTGAAGCTAACTAATGATCCTCCTGTAACAATCTCTTTTTTGGTTGCGCTCACCGGCGAACTGGCTTCTTTACCAAGTGAATCATTATAATCAATTAATCTTTTTTCAAATTCTGCTGTAAAACTTAGGACATCAAAGAATACCGCCGGGCTAAGATACTTATCCCTCAACATATTTCCTGCGATCTTATTCACTACTTCTAAATCACGTCCTGCTTTTATAAAAAGATGATATAGCATACCCCCCGCAATACTATGTTCAAAGAAAACACTATCTGCCCTGATCTCATCCCTGATCGTTTCTTCCCAATCAGGTATGCCTTCAAAATTAGGGGCTATTTTATAGATAATTTTGTCCAAAACGCTAGGTGATATGGCAACTCCTTCGTGAGCGAGCCTTCTTAATATGCGGAACATGCCCAAATTCTCAAATTCCGTTTCTATTTCATAATTATTTGTACCGGCGTAAAATAACTCATCAAAGAACTCATGTGCGGGATTCTCTTTTATCTCGCCTTTAAAATACTCAAGGCAAGCATGCCCGGCTTCTGAAGCAATAGTGCCCGCAAGAGATTCCTTAATAAGAGTTGAGTTACTAAGATCTGCTCGCATTTGTTGGTATTGCGGAAACCTCTTAAGCTCTGCTAATTGGTCAGGGGTTATTCTTACTATCGTATCTAACGGAATACTTTGTTCAACCAGCTTTTCAATCGGGTCTTTTATAAGGATCACCTGCCTTTGTTTGTCTTTAAACCCTATAAAACCTACATACAGAGACATATCAATTGTCAAACTATCTTTAGCAAAACTTACTGCCGCATTATAAAGAGAAGTAGTATTCATCCCTAAGGCAGCTTTTATCTCTTCCTTGCCCTTTTCATTAATAGGCTCCTCAAAAGCTCTAAGGATCAAAACAGATCTTTGAATGCCTACGATTTCCCGGTTACTAAATCCTAGCGCCTTGCCTCTATCTACAATGATTTCATTAAATAACAACCTGTCTTCGGCTTCTTCACTTAACATGCCTATGCTATAAAGATATTGAATTGCGAATATCTTTTTTACATATGCGGGTATTTGCTTATCCGTCAGTTTACAAGCAAGATCTTCAATTTGAGTTGCGAACCGGCTATTTTCTAATTCCGTGGGATCAAATAAACTGAAATGTTTAACATCAGCTTTAGTATCCCTGCGATTCTTTGAATTCTTAAACGACCGCATCGCTTCTTGCTTCGGGAACATTTCCAATGCATCCGAAAGGTTTAATGGAATACCAAATTCGTTCGTCGCCGGCGAGCTGGCGTCCTTGCTGGTTCTGTTAGCCAATAGCCGCTTGACGAAAACATGTTTTTGAAAGTCTTCCGCCTTCTCTACCAAATGAAAATCAAAAGACTTGGAGAAACCCTGTTTTCTCCAGAAATTAACATTAGATACTGAACAGTCACCCTGAGCAGCTACAGCCTGTAGGCCGCAACTTATAAAGTAGGGTTCCAAATAATTTCTATACCACAGGCTTCCCAGCCCCATATGGCATAATCTCTTGTTTATGCGGAACTCTTCTATCCACGCCATCCAGTTTAAATTTGTATATTCACCTATCTCGAACCTCCTATAATGCTTCCCCCCTGGCCCTATATATCTATAACCGCTGTTTTCATTCCATAAAACTTCTTTGATGTAATCAGGCATATCCGTCTCAATTAAACAAATCCTTAAAGTATTTTGTATCAGGACAACCAAATCCGCGCTAAAACCACTATCGATAAAAGGCCTGATTCTTACCTTTAACCACCCAGGATTATATCCAAAACAAGAATTGTTGTCTTTGTTAAGAACTATTTTTCCTTCTACGTTTATTTTATCTAAAGCCGCGCGCAATTCTTTAAGGGGTAATATATTTTCTATGGGCGCGGATAAATCAAATTTAGGGGGCAAGAAATTCTGAGGGGATAGAGAAGGTTTTGAATCTGTTTTCGCCGGCGAACTGGAGACAGATTTTAAGGGAAACTTAATGATAAATGTTGTTCCTTTGCCTACTTCAGACTCTACATTAATACTCCCGCCGTTTGCTTCTACTAAAGAACGCACGACTCTTAAACCGCGCCCACCTCTCTCGCCTTTTGAAGAATACTTTATTCCTTTTTTAAAGGCCTCTAAGGCCTCGGTTGCCATTCCCAGGCCATTGTCGTTTGCCGTAATAAAAACAAAACTGTCTTTTGAGAATACCCTAATAACAATATTTCCTTGAAGGAAATATTGTTTTGTCTTAAAAGCTTTATTGGATATAGCCGTGATGGAATTCTGGACAAGGTTTACCAAAACCCTGTAAATTTCTCCTTCTTTAGCCGTAAAAACAACATTACCAGTCTCTTTATAAAATAGTGTATTAAACTTATCGTATTTCACCATTGCACCATTAATTATCTCAACCAATTTCCCCATGTTAATCGGTTTGGGTGATTCTCCCCCGAAGAAAGCAGTATAAAAAAGCTCTGTGGAATCTATGATATTTCTCAACATATCGAAAACGTAGGAGCTGGTATCTTGCGAAAGCACATCCCATTTATCCGCATCCATATATCCTCTCAAGGCATTAAGATTCTTTGTAAATTCTGTTCTCCAATTCTTAATATTTTTATCATTTAAGGATTCAACGATTTGACAATATAAGACTATTATTTCTTTAACAATGCCCCAAGCGCTGCTTTTATCCTTAGTTTTACCCTCCATTAATAACTGTAAGTTTCCCAAGGTTGCCGCCGTAGTTTTCATGTCATGTCTAATCGCCGCTCGTAACTCTATATCATCGGGACTAGTAACAAAAAATGGTTCATTTAGCGCATCGTTCTTCTCTCCTTCCGCCGGCGAGCTGGAGCTTGATTCTGGCCAAATAAAACCTAGTTCATAGAATAATTCCTTTGCCGTATCCGGCATATTATCTAAAATATATTGATAATCTTCCCGGCGCTTGTCTTCTTTGGCTTCCCCCGAAAAGAAAACAGCGCAGAATTCTTTCGCAAGATCCGGAAAACGCCTTGATTCAATCTCGTTTATCCGGATACCCGGGCAAACAAGCCAACTAAAAGCCAGGTCAAGCTTCCTGTCGCCTGAAAGATAATAACTTAAAGAATACAGTAAGCTCTTAAAAATACCGCCCTGCCTGCGCGAGGATAATTCAATGACATCATGTATAATCTCATGGCGCAGGTCAAAAATATATGGCTTGCTTGCTGTCACCACCACCCTGTCAAAAACCATTTTGTATCTCTTGTCCAGATATTTAAGTATTTTCTCAAAAGTTTCTCCTTTTGACCCCATGGGCGGCTCTTTAATAAAGGCCGCGTTCACATACGTTCCATCTATATCTACATCGGTTAACTGGCCAGAGGTAAGAATATTCCAAATATGGTATAAAGCGGCATCATTTCTGATTAGCTGTAAACCGGGCTTCAGAAATCCTTCTCTCACTATACCCTGTAAAATTTCAGGATTAATTTTATCTATAGCCGGCGAACTAGAATATTTAACATCCGCGCCATACTTTTTAAGAACTAAAGCTCCGGCCTTTCTAGGCGCTGGATCAAGAATAAACGGTTCACAATATGGTAGCTGCAGCCCGGCAGCGCGCTGTCTAACCTGGGCCAAGTCTTCCTGCTCATTCTCAATGATTATGAACACCCCGCCTGGCTGCAATATCTCATAAACTGTCCGTAATGCCGCATTGGCAGCTTCCAAAGCAACAATGTCTTTCGAAGACCTGGGGTATTGGCTTACAGAAGGCACTTGGGAAGCGTATCTTC
>Ga0265297_10011258_pt1 | contig 10992 bp, 11 predicted proteins | sample Munlanlwell13791_FD_192502 | JGI IMG/M metagenome (GOLD analysis project Ga0265297, IMG submission 192502) | Leachate microbial communities from a municipal landfill in Southern Ontario, Canada - Leachate well 137-91 | ecosystem: Engineered > Solid waste > Landfill > Unclassified | place...
CCTGGGTATCGGGGGTGGGATCATCATGATACCGGTGATGACCCTCATCTTGCGGTTCCCGCTCCACCAGGCAATCGGAACCTCCGCTGTCGTCATGCTGGCGGCATCGGTTGGCGGGGTCATCTCCTATATCATCAACGGACTGGGGGTGTCCGGGCTCCCGCCCTACTCGGTCGGGTATGTCAACCTGGTCCAGTGGCTTGTTCTCATTGCCGTGAGTGTACCCATGGCGCAGATCGGTGTCCGTGCCGCCCATGCGCTTCCCGCCGACCGGATCAAACAGGTCTTTATCGTTGTCATGGTCATTGTCGGTCTGGACATGATCGGCATCTTCCGCTGATTGGCAGTACCGAAACCATTATTCAGTTCCTTATGCTACTCACTATCATCAGAACTGATGAGGAGTGTCCTACATGGAAAGGTTCGTATGTCAAATCTGCGGGCATATCTATGACCCGGAGAAAGGAGAAGCCATCCAGGATATCAAGCCCGGGCTGGCATTCGCGTCACTTCCTGCCGACTGGGAATGCCCGGTCTGCGGTGCAAAAAAAGACAAATTCCTCCGGGAGTGATGGTGGCGGGCGATGGTTTCACGGGAACTGGCACCCGGCATCTTCTGGGTTGGTGCCCTCGATTTTGACCGGCGGATCTTTGACGAACTGATCCCGCTACCGGAAGGCACCAGTTACAATTCCTACCTGGTTCGGGGCAGCGAGAAGACCGCGCTCATCGATACCGTCGATCCGACAAAGGAGTTCGAACTGGTCTCAAACCTGGTGAAACTGGGCATCGACCGGATCGATTATGTCATCATCAATCATGCGGAGCAGGACCACTCCGGGACGCTCCCGATGATCCTTGAGTTCTTCCCGGATGCTGTGGTGGTGACGAACGAGAAGTGCCGGGATCTGCTGACTGCGCTCCTCCATTGTCCGCCGGAGGCGTTCAAGGTCATCCGGGATGGCGAGACCCTCTCGCTCGGCGACCGGACGCTCGAATTCTTCCTGACGCCGTGGACGCACTGGCCCGAGACCCAGGTCACGTACCTGCGCGAGGACCGGATCCTCTTCTCCTGTGACCTGTTCGGGTTCCACATGGCGACAAGCGATCTCTTCATCACCGATGAAGCCGCTGCGTACCAGTCAGCGAAACGGTATTACGCTGAGATCATGATGCCGTTCCGGGGGAGCATCAAAGGGCACCTGGAACGGATCAAAAGTCTGCCGCTCTCGCTGATTGCACCGAGCCATGGACCGATCCACCGTAACCCCTCGTTTATCCTCGATGCCTATACGGATTGGGTCTCGGACACGGTGAAAAATGAGGTCGTCATCCCGTATGTTTCGATGCATGGCAGCACCGAAAAGATGGTGGAGCACCTGACGGAGGCACTGATTGCGCGGGGGGTCACGGTCAGACCGTTCAATCTTACCAGGACCGATATCGGGGAACTGGCGAAAGCGCTGGTCGATCCGGCGACGGTCGTGATCGGTACTCCCACGGTGCTCTTCGGTCCGCACCCGCAGGTGGTCTACGCGACCTATCTTGCAAACATGCTCAAGCCCAAGTGCCGGTTTGCTTCGGTAATCGGTTCCTATGGCTGGGGCGGGAAAGCCGTTGAGACGATTGCAAAGATGCTCGATCATGTGAAGGTCGAGCTGCTTGAGCCGGTGATGGTAAAAGGGCTCCCGGATGAGGCGACGACAAAAGCGCTCGACCGGCTCGCCGATGATATCGTACAGAAGCACAAGGAACTGAACATCACATAAACGGAGATGGATACATGACCAAACTGTTTGAAATTTACAAGTGCAGTGTCTGCGGAAACATCACAAAAGTTGTCCATGCGTCGGGAGGCACATTGGTCTGCTGCGGGCAACCGATGGTACTCCAAACTGAGAAGACTGCGGATGCGGGGAAGGAGAAACACGTCCCGGTGGTCGAAAAGACCACAGAGGGGATCATCGTGAAGGTGGGTTCTATCCCGCACCCGATGGAGGAGAAGCACTACATCGAATGGGTGGAGGTCAGATCCGGGGAACGCCTGTTTGTTAAAGGGTTTTTGCCCGGCGAGAAACCGGAAGCCACGTTCCCGCTGGCTGATACCAAGGTAAAAGTCCGGATTTACTGCAATGTCCACGGGCTCTGGACGAACACGGCTTGATCGCCGTACTATCCCATTTTTTTTGTCTGTATGCTACACGGGCTCTCTCATGTTCCCCGGTAGTCCAACTGCGTCAGGTATCAGATCTCCAGGCATTCGATCAGGCACGGGCGGTTATTATAAAGATACACCGGTCGTCTCCCGCAGAATAGCATCGCTCTTCCACAACCGTAACATCGGAATGCAGATGAAAGGAGAAGACTGATCCGAGGACACCGCGATCGAATGCGCAGGCACTATGCCCGGTCACCGGAAGATCCTCGCACTCAAAGCATCCGCGGACCTCGAGAGTGAGAGGTAACGTGTTGGTAAGCGTGATCTTCCCGAGACCATGTGCCTGCCAGAACGTATCCATCCGGAAAACGAGCTCCTCCACAGTCCGACCCGCGACCCGTGGGGCAAGTATCCGCCCTACCTCCGCGCCGGTCTTTTCCAGAACCGGATCGAGATTGATCCCCATGGTCATCGCCTGGGTACGGAAGACCCGTACGCAGTACCGGAAGAAGGAGACCAGATCATCATCATCAAACGACAGGTCTGCTGCCAACCTGCGGGTGATATGGGCAGGTAACCGGGCATCGCGATCAGCATTCGTCAGCCGTCCGATAGTGTCGGATGTCAGGGCAATGAGGCGCCGCCGACTGTCCTCACGATCCGGTTGTATACTGATCAGCCCGGCGCGTTCGAGATCCCGCAGATGAACCGATATCGTTGACTTGGCTTTCCGGGTCTCTTCCACGATCCGGTCGAACAACTGTGGCTTTTCGCTTACCAGTGAGAGGATCCTGAGTTTTATCGGGCTGTCTATGGCAACAACGGTATTGCGGGTGGAGAAGAGCCGGATATCGCCATCGTGCATGTCGGTTTCCGATTCACTCCGGGAGTCCATATACTGCATCTGTTTCGCAATGTTCTTAAAGATTGTTCGCATACAATAGAACATTCGTATAATTACGAACGATGTGATTGCAATGAAAGCAGAATCCTACAAGATTACTGACGGCGTATACTGGGTCGGGTCATTGGACTGGGACCTCAGGAGCTACCACGGATACACCCTTGATGGAACATCCTACAACTGTTATCTTGTCTTTGGCAAGAAGACGGCACTTATCGACAACGTGTATCCCGGTCACTCCGCACAGATGTGGGCTCGCATTGCTGATGCCTTCGCAAAGGAAAAAAAGAGCGAGCAGATCGACATCATTGTCCAGAACCATGTCGAGAAGGATCACTCCGGCGCCCTGGTCGAGATCCACAAAAAATACCCGAAAGCACCGATCTATTGTACCGAAGTTGCCGAGAAGGGGCTTCTCCGGCATTTCCCGGCACTATCCGGGGCAGATTTCCACCACGTGAAGACCGGTGAAACCCTTGACCTCGGGGGCAAGACACTCGCATTTGTCCAGGCACCACTGCTCCACTGGCCTGACTCAATGTTCACGCTCTATGCTGAACAGGGGATCCTCTTCCCGAACGATGCATTTGGTCAGCATCTCTGCTGTGCACAGCGTCTCGACACTGATATTCCCGGGCATATCCTGATGGATGCAACACAGAAGTTTTATGCCAACCTGATCGTTCCTCTGACGCCGTTGTTCTTAAAGAAAGCCGAGGAGCTGACCGGTCTTGGTTTGATCGAGAAAGTAAAGATGATCGCACCGGCACATGGTCAGATCTGGACCAACCCGGGCACAGTTCTCGGAGCCTATATTGGCTGGGCATCCGGTTCAGCCCGGAAGAACAAAGTGACGATCATCTACGACACGATGCATGGTTCCACGAAGATGCTCGCCCATGAGCTTGCCGAGGGAGTCATTGCCGGGGGATGTGATGTGAAACTCTTCAACCTGCACGAGGACGAACGGTCCGAGATTGTCAAGCACATCCTGGACTCAAAAGCGATCATGGTCGGTGTCCCGACCATCAACGATATGCCCTACCCGAGTATCGGGGACCTTCTTTACTATCTCAAAGGGCTTCACTTCAACCGGACCGGTGAGCGTTTTGCGATGACGTTTGGCTCCATGGGGGGCAAAGGGGGTGCGGTGAAAATCGTAGCTGACGAGCTGAAAACCGCTGGGTTTACCGTTATCGGGTCGCAGGAAGTCCTGTATGTTCCTGACGGGGTCGAACTTGAGAAGGCATTCGATGCCGGTAAAACAATGGCTGCGCGGATTACCGGATAATACCGGCGTGTCCCCGGCTCACGGCACAACACCGTACCTTTTTTCTGGGCAATGATATGCCCGGATACTTTTTCATGAACAGAGGGAGTTGGCAGATGGCGTTCGACGTGGTGAGGGGATCAGCCGGGCAAAACCCGTTCCACGATCTCCGGAAGAACTGAAAGAAAGAGCCGGTACTCCGCACCTGTCCGGTTGGCAAACGCTAATAGAGCCCAAGCGGTAACCTCCTAGTGATGCACCGGATTGGGTATCTCGCCACGATTACGGCAGACATCGGAGAGATCTTTTCGTTCGTCGCCCCGATCACCTGTATCCCCCTCCTCGTCGCTGTGATCTTCTCAGAATGGAACATGCTGGTGCCGATGGCATCCGTCCCGATCGTCTTTTTTTGTTTCGGGTTCCTCTTCAAACAGATCCCGCGGAGCACCCGTGAGGTGCGCCTCTCAACCGCCCTCTGCTCAGTTGCCCTGTTCTGGTTTTTGTCCGCGATGATCTGCGGCATCCCGTTTGTGCTCGGGTTGCACATGGGGTTCACGGATGCGGTCTTTGAGGGCATGGCAGGGTGGACGGGCACCGCTTTTACCATGATGCGCTCTCTTGACTCCGCCCCCCACACGCTGCTCTTCTGGCGGTCATATATGCAGTGGATCAGCGGGATCGGGATCATCGCATTCTCGATTGCGATGGCGAGCAGCACCGGATTGTTCCGGTCGAGGATCTTCCGGAGCGAGAGCCGGAATGAACCGCTGATGCCCGGCGTGATCTCGACCGGGCGGGAACTCTGGCAGATTTACGGGCTGCTCACATTTTTCGCCATCGGGCTCATCCTCTTTACCGGGCTCTCCCTCTGGGAATCCGTCAACCTCGCGCTCTCGGCAATCTCGACAGGGGGTTTCACCATCCACAGTGGGGGGATTCTCTATTATGACAACATCCTCCTCGAACTGATTCTCCTCCCCATCATGATCGCCGGGGCGCTGCCTTTTAAGTTGTATTACCTGATCAAAGCGAACCGGCGCTGGAGCCTGTTCGGCGACGAACAGGTGAAACTTTTCTTCGCACTCCTCCTCGTCGGGACTGCGGTGCTCTCGTATGATCTCGTCTTTTTCAGTAACCTTGACTATCTTTCCGCCCTCCGGCAGGGGGTCTTTATGTCCGTGAGTGCGCTCACGACGACCGGGTTTGTCGTGGCAAACCCTCATACCTGGGCAAGCGTCACCCTCCTCTTTCTGATGATGCTCGTCTTTATCGGCGGGGCATCCGGGAGTACTGCCGGTGGGATCAAACTCAAACGTATCGCCCTTGCGTACCGGGCGCTCGTCTGGTGGTTCCACCGTCTCTTCGTGAGCGGGAAGATCCTTGTCCCGTTCCGGAGCGAAGGCAAGGTGATCCCGCGTGCGACCGCAGAGCTCGAGACGGCGAAGAACATGCTCGTGATCTGCCTCTCGTTTATCATTATCTTTGTTGCCACCCTTGCGGTTATGCAGTTCCACCTCACGACGTTTACCATCACCGAGGTCTTCTTCACCATTGTCTCTGCATTCTCGACCTGCGGGATCAATACCGGGTATGTCTCCCCGGATATGCCATTTATCTCGAAATGGATTGTCATCCTCGTCATGTGGATCGGGAGACTGGAAGTGATCCCGGTCATCATGCTCTTTGTCGCGTTGTTCCGCGGACCCGATTAGTGCTGCCCGCCCGTGCGCTGGCGTCTGCTTAACTCAAGTGTACTTTTGTTAACTTCAGGAGATCTAATATAAATTGCCGTACCAACGTATGGTGATGAAACAGATCGCCCTGTACGGAAAGGGAGGTATCGGCAAATCCACGACTTCGGCAAATCTCTCTGCTGCGCTCTCGTTGCAGGGGCTCGATATCCTGCAGATCGGATGCGATCCCAAGCGCGACAGTACCCGGATGCTGATGCACGGGAATTTTATCCCGACAGTGATGGATCTCGTCCGGGAACGGGGCGATGCCACTGTCTCGCTCTCTGAAATGGTGTATTCCGGTTTTAACGGGATCCGCTGTGTCGAGGCGGGCGGACCTGAGCCCGGTGTCGGGTGCGCCGGACGAGGGATCATCGCGACGTTCCAGCTCCTTGAGAAGTTCGGGGCGCTGACCGGTGATGTGATTGTATATGATGTGCTGGGCGATGTCGTATGCGGCGGGTTTGCCATGCCGATGCGGGAGGGATACGCACAGGAGATCTACCTTGTCACCTCTGGTGAACTGATGTCGCTCTACGCGGCGAACAATATCTGCAAGGCGATCCAGCGCCTCTCGTCACGGGTGAAGAGCAAATGCCGGCTGGCGGGCGTGATCTGCAACGCGAAGAACCAGCCCCGTGAAGAGGAACTGGTCGCGGAGTTCGCCCGTCGGGTCAACAGTGCGCTCGTGCAGTTCATCCCCCGCGACCGGGTGGTGCAGGTGGCTGAACTGAACCGCAAGACCGTGATTGAGTTCGATCCGGGTTCAGCGCAGGCAGAGCATTACCGGGTCCTTGCCCGGCGCGTCATGGAGAACACCCGGTTTACCATCCCCACCCCGCTCGAGATCGATGACCTTGAAGCCCTCGCAGTCGAATTCATGTAGGTATGGGGGGTGCACGCTCACCGGGGCACTCTCGGTCACGACCCATGTGCGGGATGCCGTGACGGTCGTGCACGGTCCTGCCGGGTGCACCCATCATAACTTTTCGCTGTTCCATGCGACAAGTCTCGACAACGACGCGCCGGTGATCCCAAACCTCGTCTCCACCGGGCTTTCCGAGACTGATATCATATTCGGGGGAGAACCGGCGCTGGACCGGACGCTGGACTCGGTCTTACCGTCTAACCCCGGTGTTATCTTCGTCCTTTCCACCTGCGTTGTCGATACCATTGGTGATGATATCGCGATGGTGTGCGGAAAGGAGCGGGGTGTCTTGGTCGTTCCTGTGCCGACAGCGGGATTTATCGGGGGTACCTTCGAGGACGGTGTGAATAAAGCCCTGATTGCTCTTGCCGGAATGGCAGAAGGCAGTCGTGGAACGAACGCCCGTAGTGCCGGCAACCAGAATCCTGGCAACCATCCGGTATCCGCAAATATCATCGGCGAGAAGAATCTCGAATATGAACTGGTGGAGAATTATACCGAAGTGAACCGACTGCTCTCAGCCATCGGATGCCCGGTCAACTGTCGGTTTGTCCATGATCTCACATCAGCCCGGATCGCAACGCTTGGCGATGCACAGGTGAACATCCTCCGGGACCCGGCACTGGTGCCTGTCGGTGAATACTTAAAGAAACGGTTTAAGACTCCGTACATCCGGTCATTTCCTATCGGGTTGGGATCCCCTGTGTTTCTTGAAACCGTCGCGGAGGTGTGCGGGGCAGAGAGCCGGGATGCTGTCGCAAGGGAACTGGCGTTGCAGGTGGAGACCCTCGGCACATTTGCCGATCTTCGCGGGTCAACGATCTCGTTTGCGCCCGCTCTTGTGGACCCGAAGGCAGTGTCGGCGGCGAAACAACTGGCACGGGCACTCGACATGCCTGTCAGGAAGAACGGGCTCGCGGTGCCGCTGCCTACCACCCCTCCGGTGGGGATCGCCGGAGTCCGCCGGTTGCTTCACCGCTGGAGGCGTGCGATCCATGCCTGAGTGCACCAACCCGCTCTGGTCGTGCGCCATGACGGGTGCTGCCTCCTGTCTCGCCGGTTTCCGGGGTTTGTCGGTGGTCATCCACGGTTCAAGCGGATGCTACTATTATCCTGCCACCCTGCTGCACGCCCGGTTGTATGGCACGTTCATTTTGGAGAACGAGGTGATCTTCGGCACCGAAGACCGGTTAAAGGAGGTCATCGAGAGCCTGCCGGGTGACACCCGGATCGCCGTGATCACGACCTGTGTGCCCTCGATCCTTGGCGAAGATATCCGCTCGATGCTCTCCGACCAGGATGTCATCCTCGTAGACAGTCCGGGCTTTATCGGGGATGTGGAGGCAGGTTACCGTACTGCCCTCGCCACGCTTGCACCTGTGGTGGATCCGGCAACATCCGGCATTAATATCGATGGCGCGAGCCTCTTTGACCCGTTCTCACGCGGGAACGTTCAGGAATGCACCCGCCTGCTGGGGATTGCCGGTGTGCCGGTCGGTACAATCTTCGCACAGGACGCACTTCACAAGGTCTGGAAGGCGGCATCGTTTACCATCGGGACAAACGAGGATTTCCGGAGTGGAGTCGGCACGTATCTTGGTGGCATGCTTGGATTTTCTGAGATCCAGGCGACCTTTGAGCGGATTGCGGGAGTGTATGCCGATGCGGACATCGATCCTGTCTGTAGGGAGATAACCGAAGAGAGGGAACGGGTCATCTATGCCTGCGATAAATACCTGCGCCGGTATGATCCCCCGACCGTGGCTATCTTTGCCGGGGCGTCGTATGCGCAGTTTGCCGCTGAACTCTTAAACCGGTATCTTGATGCGACGATCCTTTGTGTCAGGACACGAAACGAACCGCCGCCCGGCGGGAGGTATCCTGCCGCACGCATCGCGGGACTTTCCGACGTGCGTGCCTGTATCGGGCAGTATGAGCCGGACCTCGTTATCGGGTCTTCGTTCGAACGTTCGGTCTGTCCCGGCAGGGCATTTGTCGGGATCACCCCACCGCTCCGGGGCAGGGTCCGGCTCGCGCACCAGTCGCTTGCCGGTATCGGGGGCACGTTGCATCTAACCGAAGACGTGCTGAATGCGTGCATGGACCGGAAGCCGGCGGTTCACTGATTACACCTGTGCGTAATTGGTGGAGGCAGACAGTCACCGAGCGTCCAGCCGGTAGTCTGCCCGTGGTCTGGCGGGACCCTGTGATCATCCCTGTGGTTCTCCTCCCGTTGCCCTGATCGCAGGTTTCCCGGTTTTCGATCACATTTTTCTGGGGAAACCCGATATTTTACGACGGAAGATCGTGAAACGTCACTTTCACCCCCCGCCCGGCTAGCGGTTATATAGCGATCTGACCGACGCCATATCACGACAGGGAAGGTGGTCGTGTATGATGCAAAAAGCAGGATATATCCAGCGGACAGGGTGCAGCGCACTCGATTGCGATGGCAGGATGCATGAAGTGATCGAGATGTACATACTGGGCATCCGGTATGCGATCCGGCTGGCAGATCTGGTACGAGGACTATCCGGGCATGGTGCCATCCAGGTTGAGGCGATCAACCGCGAATGGAACAACTACCTGGGAACGACCTGTGGGCTTGCGAAGGTTTCAGCGTCCGGGAAAGCCTTAAACATCGGACTGTTTGGTGCCGGGGACTTCACCGTCTCACTTGCTACGCTCCGGGCTGTGATCTACAAAAAGCAGCGCCTGGCGGTAATCGTCATGATCCCGGGGCAACCTGTGCCTCAGCCTGCATGGAGAGCGCCACGGACGGATGAAGACCAGCAGCTGGTCAGTGCCGCTGTCTGAGGGCAGGCAACCCTTTTTTTTAACACCCCCCGATTATTTTTTATCCCGATACGCGGGGGTGGGATACGGAGACGCCAACGGTTGGTTTATGGAGGGGTTCCCGATCGGTCTCCCTACCGGTTCACGCAGTCCCGGCACGCAATGCCCGGCTCCATATCGTAAACATTAAACGTCCTGTAACAGAAGTTTATCCGCACTATGACGCCCTTTTCTCCTTGTGCGATGCCAAATATCTCCCGTTGTGGAGGTCTGATGCGGGTATGTTAAAGGAAGATCCGTACCGGGAACTGGTCGAATACCAGCAGGATCTCATCGTGAAGTTCAACCCGGGTGGGCGTCTCCTCTATGTCAATCCCTCCTATTGTGAGACCGTCGGGAAGACCCGGGAGGAACTGGTGGGCAGTGTCTTTATGCCGGCAACGGACGAGCGGCAGACCGAGGTTGTCGCCACCCAGATGATCCGGCTCTTCCGCCCCCCGTTCACCTGCGTGGTCGAGCAGTGGATCCCCACGACCCAGGGACTGCGCTGCTTCAGCTGGTCGGCAAAATCCATCCTCGATGGCAACGGCAAGGTGGGAGCCATCGTTGCCACCGGGCGGGATGTCACACTCCAGAAGATGGACCGGCGGGCAACAAAGAAGAAGGACGAAGACCTGATGCTCGTGGTCGAAAGCGGGCAGCAGATGTATTACTCGCACACGCCGGACAATGTCCTGCAGTATGTCAGCCCGAGGATCCGCGTGCTCCTCGGGTGCCGTGCCCGGTCCGGGCGACGGTTGTGGACGGATTACCTTTCCGATCACCACGAGAACGCTGCCGGGCTCGAACGGACAAGGAGGGCAATCGGTTCATGCCGGCGGGAACCCCCATACCGGTTGGAATTTTCAGGGAAGGATGGTGCGCGGATCTGGGTGGAGGTGAATGAGATCCCGGTTGTGAAGAATGGCAAGACTGTCGCCATCGCTGGATCCCTGGTCGATATCACGGAGAGGATGCACATCGATGAAGGGATCAATGAGGCAGAGCAGCTCTTCAAAGGGACGAGCAGGGCGTCCCCTCCGGAAGAGCCCGAAAACAAACCCCGGTTCGGGTTCTTGCGCACGATCCTCTCAAAAGAGAACGAGGATACCTGACGGGATCCAGGATCCGTCCACGCTCAATCTGGCACTGATATCCCAAACT
>Ga0265297_10011259_pt1 | contig 10991 bp, 10 predicted proteins | sample Munlanlwell13791_FD_192502 | JGI IMG/M metagenome (GOLD analysis project Ga0265297, IMG submission 192502) | Leachate microbial communities from a municipal landfill in Southern Ontario, Canada - Leachate well 137-91 | ecosystem: Engineered > Solid waste > Landfill > Unclassified | place...
CGCTTGAATCGTGTTGTTTATACGTAAAGCAAGTCCCTTAAGACCGAAATCAAAAAAATGCTGCATGGAGTAGATGATGGCTTTTCGCTCGTTTTCTAATATCTCATCTGAGGCGCAATCCTTCCAGAGGCACCATCGTTTCAGAAACTCGTTGATCTCATCCATGTTGGTTTCTGAGATATCCTCGATGGTATACGAGAAATTTTTTGTGAACTTGTTGAGTCGGTTCCGTATTTTCCCATATTTCGTCCCAGGCAGGTCGGCGAGGTCTGAGGTGCGGTACACATAGTCAAAGAAATCTCTGTCCGCTTCTATCTGAAGGGATGGGAACTGTGTGGTGAGAAACTCTTTTTCTGTTGTTTTTATGAACCCGAAGCGGCAGTCTTCTTTTTTTGCGAGATGTAATACCTGTTTGAAGAGGTCTTTGTTTGTTTTTCCTGAGGGCGGATGAAGCACGGTTTGATGGTTATCTTTGCTTAGAATGATGAGGTTGTCTTTGCTCATGGTATAGCGATAGTCGACATACTCTCCCCAGCTGACCATGGTGGTGAATACTTCGCCGCTGTGGGTTGGAGGATACCGCAGAGCGTGGGTATCGAAGAGGGGTTTATCCTGGAGGCGGATTTTTTGGAAATCCTCAAGGGAGAGCATGTCCTATTTCTCCCTTTTGTAGAGCAGCGGGATATGCTGGTCCATGGGGCGAAAGCCAAGGGTGGTGTAAAACGTGCTGCTTCCTGGTTCTGCGATCAATCCTATCCAGGTGATTCCGTGTGTAAGACAGGCGTCGATGAGGGTGTGAACGATTTTTTTGCCGATGCCCTGACCACGGTAGGAAGGGAGTACGACGAGATCCTGGATGTAGGCATCTGAAACGCCGTCAGAGATCGCCCTGCCCATTCCGATGGCTATACCAGTGTTTTGGTCGATGGCGACAGCAAAAGCATAGCTTCCTTGTATCAACTGGGGGATTCCTATGGTAGTGTAGGTGTCTTTCCACCAGCCTGCTGATCTGTAGAGCTGGACGATTTCGTCAACAGGCCAGGAGGGCACGAGACGTATTTCTATCTGGTTTTCTTTCATTGGTAATATCCATTGCAGGTGAGGGTTCTTAGCAGGAGCTATGTTCAATGGCCGCGTAGGGACAGGCGTTGACGCACGCGCAGCATTCGATGCAGTCCCCTATTTTTTTTGCGACCGCTTTTCCGTCAACAAGTTCAAAGATTTCCACGGGGCATGCGGTGACACATTCACCGGAGCCTTGACATTTGTCGTAATCGACGGTGATGGTGATGGTTCCTTCCTTGAATTCTTTTTTCATAAGGGTCATACCTCTGTTTTTTTATTGGGGGTAACAATTCCTATTATTTTATAGTTCTTGTTTCGTGTTTTTTCGACTGTGAAAAAATATCAAGGTTTTTTTATAAAACACAGTTGTTTGAAAAACCAAAAGGCTAATCAGACGCTTTCCGTATTCGTCCTACGTGAGGGATTGTCTTGTTACAGCGAGCTGGTGAATTAGCATCTATTCTACGGCGTTCTTCTGAGGTGCATATTGTGACGCATATCGACGCGGATGGGATTACTGCTGGGGCGATCGCCTCTGAGACGTTGCAGCGGCTTGGTAAGGAGTATTCCCTGGAATGTGTCAAGCAGCTTGATGAGGTGACTCTTCAGAAGCTTCTACGTGACCAGCATGAGCTTGTCTGGTTTACGGATCTGGGGAGTGGGATTTGTATGCAGTATCCTGAGATGAAAAAAATCATTACGGATCATCATGAGTGTCCTCCTGGGTCGGATGTGTCGTTTCATCTGAATCCTCATCTGGTTGGTCGGGATGGCTCGTACGAGTTGAGTGGTGCTGGTGCGACATATCTTGTTTCCAAGGCGGTGAGTCCGAAGAATCAGGATCTTTCGAGTCTTGCGATTGTGGGTGCGATTGGGGATCTTCAGGATAGGCGGTTTTGTGAGCTGCGGGGGTTGAACGCGGAGATTGTCAAGGAGGGCAAAGAAGCAGGGGTGCTGCAGACGTGTAAGGATCTGCGGTATTTTGGGAAGGAGACCCGTCCGGTGGCAAAACTGCTTCAGTACGCCACGGATCCGATGATTCCTGGGGTGAGTGGTCGGGAGGATGCCGCGGTTGCGTTTTTGCAGGAACTGCAGATCGAGTTGAAGGAGAAAGACTCTTGGCGGAGATGGGTGGATCTCCGGAAGGAGGAGAAACGGAAGATTATCTCCGCGGTGATTCAGATGCTGCTGTCGAAAGGCTTTGGGTATCAGGTTGCCGAGCGGGTGTTGGGGGAATCCTACCTGCTGTGTCAAGAGGTAGAAGGGACCGTGCTGCATGATGCGAAAGAGTACGCGACCTTGTTGAACTCCACGGCGCGGTACGGCCAGTATGAGGTGGGGTTACAGGTCTGTCGGGGGGATCGGGGGAAATGGTTAAAAGAAGCATTGAATCTGTTAAGTGGCCATCGGCAGAACCTGGTGGAGGGGCTCCAGTTTGCACGGGAGGAAAAGATCCAGAGACGTACCTATCTGCAGTATTTCCATGCGGGTGATGGGATCCGTGATACGATCATTGGGATTGTCACGAATATGCTGTTGAACACGGAGGAGGTTGACAAAGAACTACCGCTCATTGGTTTTGCTCTTACGGAGACGGGGGAGGTGAAGGCCTCTGCGCGTGCTGCGCAAAATCTGGTGGACCGGGGCTTGGATCTTGCCTCTGCGCTGACGCATGCCGCAAAAGAGGTACACGGGGTGGGGGGTGGTCATAATATTGCTGCTGGGGCGACCATCCCGAAAGGAAAAGAAGAAGAGTTTTTACAGTTAGTGGAACGGGAGATACAACTTCAGCTCGTCTCTTGAGAGGTTTTGTAGACCTTTTCAACGGTGACTTCAAAGAGTAATGTTTCCCCGGCCAGTGCATCTAAGCTGTACCCTGCTTTTTCAATGTCCTCTCCGTAGAAATACGAGATGTACATGGAGGGAATGTCTTTATAATAGCGAGGGAGGATAAACGTCCTATTGAAGGTGAGTATCTTATAGACGTCTAGAGAGGTTGGCTCTGGGCTGAGATCGTTGGTGATGGTGACATTGATGATATCACCGTCGATACTGTTGATGTGGACCGTGATGTTGACCATCTCTTCGTACCCTGGGGTCTGGAAGGTGTAGTTCTCGCCTATCACCGGTGAACATTCCACGGTAATGGTGGTGTTGTTCCAGGTTGCGGTGGTGACATTGGGGAAGATCAGCATTTGTTTTTCCCCGTCTCGCACATCAAGGATGGTATCGGTGAGATTCGTGCTTTTTGTTGGGGTGGTAAACACTGTTACGGTCGAGTCGGTGATGTTGGTAATAACCGTGGAGTTTTCCCAGATGTAGTGTGGGGGTGGATAGATGACCATGTCGGTTTCATTGGTGCTCTGAAGATCCCTTATCACCAGTTGTGGCATCGTAAAGTTCCCCAAATTCTCCATCTGAATCCATTTCACGGTCAGGTTCTCACTGGTGTAGTCTGTGACTTGAACCGTCTGATTCATACCAAACGCGAAGTATTGGCTCGTGAAAACCGCTCCGACATCAAACTTGTTTGTCCCATATGCTTTCTCTGGAGGAATCGGGCCGATTGTCTTTGTTTGTCCTTCCTGCATCCCGATAAGCCCATCCATGAATCCTTCGATCATTCCAGCGGTATACCCTGATTTTGGGGATGTCGCGTTTTGGTCGTAACTGACAAATACCTTCAGCGCTGTCGCATTGGTTTTATTTGCCCAATCGACGTAGGAGGAGTCAAACACGGTGTTGTTTGACGCGTACCGACCGATGTAGTTGACATCAACGCAGTCACCCTCGGTTATCGTTGGTTTCTCCTTGAAGAGATTTTCAAAAATATCTGTATTCGCGGCCACTAAAAAAACTGAAAGGGCAGCAACAACCATGATTACTAGCGCGATAAGAGCGATTTTTTCCTTTTGCATGAGCGTGCACAATGAAATTGATATATATTAATCTAAGCCTGCTGTTTCTTTCCCAGTACGCTGAGATATGTTTTGATGAATTTTGCGGCTAGAACCGCGGTTTGGCCTTGGTCGTAGGGTGGGCATACCTCAACGAGATCACAACCGATTAGGTTGGGAGCAAACGCCTCGATGATTTCTATCACCTGCATCGGGGTGAGTCCGCAAGGTTCTGGGGTGCTGGTCCCTGGTGCGTAGGCAGGGTCGACGACGTCGATGTCCAACGTCAGGTAGATTTTTTTTCCGTTGAGTTGTTTTTTTGTGTGTTGGATGATCGTGTTCAGTCCGTGGGTAGTGATGGTGAACGCGTCACGGAAAAAAAGCCCTTGTGTTGTTGCTTGGTCATATTCTTCCTTCTCCGCGGATCGGAGGCCTAATACCGCGATGTTCTGGATGGGGAGATGATCCGTGATTCTCCGGATGACGCAGGCGTGGTTATAGCGGTCGTTTTTGTATTCCTGGCGGAAATCTATGTGGGCGTCCAGTGAGAGGACCGCGATGTCCTTGGGGAACGCGGCAACGATCCCTGGGGTGATGGAGTGGTCTCCTCCGATGGCGATCGGGATCTTCTGTGCGGCAAGTATCTTTGCAGTGAAGGTTTTTACTGTGTTGTATACTTCTTTTGAGGTGAGGTTGTTGACCTCGAGATTGCCATAGTCATGGACGGGGATGTCCTCGAAGTTCACCCCGGTTCGCAGATCGTATCGCTCGAAGTTCCAGCTTGCTTGGCGTATCTCAGCGGGTGCTTTATCCGCCCCGTGGCGGAAGGATGATGTTTTTTCAAAAGGGACTCCGAACAGGATGAACGATGCCGCGTCATAGCTTGTTTCTGCGTCTGCAAAATAATCTGGGAACTCCATAATGACCGAAACCTGTCTGTTTTTTTTCTAAAACTGTTACACACGGGTGATTTTTCGTTTCCCCATCGCCTGCAGGTACAGGATTTCTTTTCCTGGTTCGAGCTGGCCTTTGAGGTCCTCAGGGATGGGCATTTCAAAAGTCTCATAGGTCTCCATATCCATGAGCTGGACGACCTCTGTTCCCATTAACGCCAGGATCTGGGCACTGCGTTTGTCGATGATAGGGACGTGGACCTTATGTTTCACCGGGTGGACGACACTGCGTTTCTGTTCGTCGAAGATGCCGACGGCGTCTATCCGTGCTTTTGCCTCACCATGCTTCCCTGGTTTTGAGGTAGAAATACTCTGGATCTTGCATGGTTCTTCATCGATGAGTACATATCGACCTACTTTTAATTCTCGTACTTCAGCCATTTCTTTCATGCGGTTTCACCTTTTGGGAGTTTGTAGACGATATCATGCTCCCGTACCTTGTCTTGTACCTTAATTCCGATAGCATCCCCTGGTTTTGCGATGTCAACAGGAGCCCGGTTGATCTCCATCCGGTCAATGCGCTGGGTGAAGTCGGTATGGGCTCCGACGAAATGAACGGTATCACCGATTTTGAGTTCTCCATCGGTGATTTTGATAGCGGCAACGCTGATATGTGTGAAGAAATGCTCTACGATTCCGATTTTTTCTTCCACCATAGCTATTCACCACCCCCTAATAGGAAAAGGTATACTTAAGTGTCACCTTTCTCCTTATTTTGCCACCAGTTCATAGATTGCTTTTTTCCCATGTTTCGTGCAGATGAACGCTTCCCAGTTCTCATCCCAGAGCATCTCGTTTTTGCATTCTGGGCAGGCCAGACTTTCGATGACAGTGCGTTGGCTTTTCACCCGGGTTTTCACGACCTGGACTTGCATTTTCTTTCCTGGGTTTAATGAATCAATGACATAGACAATGCCCTCGGGCGGTAGATATGGAGTACTATCACTTTTCATTCGTTTTTTCCGGTAGGCTTTCATTTGGATCTTGTATTTTTCCATCATTGTTTGTCTTCGGCCCATAGGTTTCACCACAATATTTGAATAAAAGGAATAACATGTTTGTTTATTAAGCTCTTTCTCTATTGCGTGACGTGATATGACTATTGAGCACTTTGGTTTAGATCTTCAGATTCAGAAAATCCTTAAGAAGCAAGGGATAGTGGACTTCTATCCTCCGCAGGCGGAGGCGTTACCGTACGCGTTACGGGGGGAGCATCTCGTGCTGTCCATTCCGACTGCTGCAGGAAAAAGCCTGGTGGCGTATCTCGCGATTATTCACCGGTTACTCCAGGAGGGGGGAAAAGCCTTTTATATCGTGCCGTTGCGTGCGCTTGCCAGGGAAAAATACGAGGATCTGAAGGCGTTTGAACCGTTAGGGTTGAAAATCGGTCTTTCGACGGGGGATTTGGATGAGTCTGATGTGCGTCTGTCCAAATATGATATCATCGTGTGCACATCGGAGAAGGCTGATTCCCTGCTCCGTCATGGGCTACGTTGGGTGGATAAAATCAAGGTACTGGTGATCGATGAGGTGCATCTCATCCATGACCCTGCCCGGGGTCCGACGCTTGAGGTGATTATCGCCCAGATAAAAGCACTCAACCCGGCAACACAACTGATTGCGCTGTCTGCGACCATAAAGAACGCGGTGGAACTTGCGGATTGGCTGGGGGGCAAACTCATCCAGTCCGACTGGAGGCCAGTCGTTCTCAAAGAAGGAGTGTTTTTTCACAATACCATCAAGTATAATGATAGCTCGACAAAGAAGATGATGGGTGACACAAAACAAGCCTTGGAGTTATTGGTCCAGGAATCACTCAAGGACGGGGGACAGACCCTGATTTTTGTGAACAACCGGAAATCCACGGTGTCTCTTGCGAACCGGTTATCCAGCGTTGTTGCCGCCCATCTCAGTGACAAGGAAAAAACAGAGTTAAAAAAACTCGTCCGTTCGATGAAACACGAACAAACCGAAATCGCAAGCATCGAGCAGTCGTTGGTTACGAGCGTCGAGCATGGGGTCGCGTTTCATCATGCGGGCTTGGAGAGCAGTCAACGTCGGCTGGTGGAACAAGGATTCAAAGACCATCGGATCAAATGTATCGTCGCGACCCCGACACTGGCCGCGGGTGTCAACATCCCTGCTCGTCGCGTCATCATCCGGGATTTATGGCGCTATGATGAGAATTTTGGCATGGCTCCCATTCCGATCCTGGAGTATAAGCAACAGGCGGGTCGAGCAGGTCGCCCTCGCTATGATACGGTCGGGGAGGCGATCACGATAGCAAAAGACAGCAATCAGCGGGACCAGATTTTCTACAATTACATCCTGGCGGATACCGAGCCGATCTATTCAAAATTAGGCAGTCAATCTGCGTTACGCATGCATCTTCTTGCTGCGGTTGCCACCCAATTTGTCCATTCTGCTGATGAGATGTACCGGTTCATCCAGAGCACGTTTTATGCGTACCAAACCGATGAATTCACCATTAAAAAAGAAGTCGATGTCGCGGTAGAATTCCTCAGAGAACATCAGCTGATTGAAGAGACAGAAGACCAATATCTCGCAACGTTGTTTGGGACAAGAACGTCCTCGTTGTATATCGATCCATTATCAGCGATTCAACTCAAAACTGCATTGGAGCGTTCAAATGAGAAAGAGGCCACCCCCTTATCGTTTCTCCATGCGATTTGTGCGACGCCGGATCTTCGGTCCTTGTATCTGCGAGGGTCTGATGTGTGGGTGGAGGAAAAAGCAGACTGTGTGAAGCATTCTCTGCTGCTGGATGTTCCGCTTGCTTCAAGTGATGAGTATGAATGGTTTCTGAGTGATCTGAAGACAGCATTATTGTTGGAGGATTGGATCGATGAAAGGCCCTATGACGCGCTCGTCCAGAAATATAACATCTGGCCAGGGGATGTCCACAGCGTCGTTGAGATGGCGGAATGGTTGCTGCATGCGACGCGAGAGTTCGCCCGGATGTATAATTTTTCCTGTGTCTCGGACGTGAGCGATCTGCTCATACGAGTACAAAATGGATGTAAGGAAGAACTGCTGAACCTGGTCAGTTTGAAGGGGATCGGTCGGGTGCGTGCCCGCTCGTTGTATCATGAAGGGTTTCATTCCGTCAATGATTTACGTACTGTCCCCGTGGAGCGGCTTGCGAAGATAAAAACGATTGGAACCGCTGTTGCCAAGAACATCAAGCAACAGATCGGGGAAAGTGGGATGCGAGGAAACAGGCAACTTCGGGGGTCTCATCGATGATCACCGTCGTTGGAGCACGTGGGACGCTGAAGGATATCGATGGGTTTGTGCAGCAGCTTCTTGCGTTTTCGAACAAGGAACGTCTCGTCATACAGGCATTTGACGCAGCCATGATTTACAATACCGATCATCTTGTCTCAGCAACGATTCATGCAAAACGAGCGTTCGAACAGGGGACGAACGCGACCAACTCTCTTGCCTTGGAAATCTTACTGTATGCTGCAGGGGAGCGGCAGATTCAAAAGGCGATACGGAAAATCGGGGTGAAAAAAGGAAAACACCCCGTTGTTTTTGTACTGACAGATCCAATATCTGGGAAAAACAAAAGGAATCTTGAGAGAACAGTGATCCAACGGCTTCTCCAAACCTTTCGTCTTACCCGTGATGACACCGTACTGAAAGGAGATAGAACAACTCTGAAACGGTTCGGTATCATCGATGAGGAGTTATCAACCATTCCCGAAGAAAAATATGGGGAACTCTTGCTTGAGAAGGTTGCATTGGTCGACGTCATCAAATAATAAAAAATACATCACACTTTTTCAACACGGATACTCTTTTGCATCTCCGATATCCTTATTAAAAGAATTCTGTTTTCGAATTCTGGACACGATTTTCCTTTCTTTTCCATGGAAAGGTGTATCATTTCCTTTAAAACATGCCCGTATGGGGTAGCTTGGATATCCTAGAGGCCTGCGGAGCCTCGGACTCGGGTTCGAATCCCGATGCGGGCGTCATAATACCTCTAGAGTTCTAGGTTAACGATTGCTCACAGAGAATAGAAAACTTTGTCCAAAATTTTTAGGTCGTTGAAAAAATCTATTGTGTTTCTCATTGAAAACAAAAGAGAGGATGGGGTTCGTACCCCATGAGAAGGCGGAGGATTGGAAATCCGTTAGGGAACCGCTCTAGCAGAAAGTGCAAAAGCTGCAGGAGGAGTGGAGTAGCTGTGTAGGGCATGGTTATAGGCAACGGATCAGACCAAGGGCTTTCTGCACCAGAAGGATCCTTTGCTTTGACTCGAATGCTATACTGTCCTTTTACACTCCAGGATTTCTGGGCAGTTGCGAACGCTCCTGATTGATACGGGCCAATCCACTCGCTAAACGTCCCGTCACCCCAGTCCCACATATAGGAGAGTTGATCATTGTTGGGGTCGGTAGTCCGTGTTGAATATTTGTATGTCGTGCCTACTTTTCCTTTTTCTTCTCCTTTCGGTGTTTCAGGCTTGTTGGGTGCTTCATTATCGGATAAGACGGTCACATGGATAATGGGGCTATACCACCAGGTTTGTCCGAAGATTTCTTCGGCACCATCAGTTCCCTGAATCAATTCATAGTAGGAATCGTCAGTCCGTTCTTTTAGAATCCGTAAATATGAAGTAGTGCCGTAGACATCTGGTCGGAGCACGTTTGTATAGACTTGATCAACCTGTGCTTTTACCACGAAATAATATTCTCCTGGGACGGTTATCATGATGTTCTCCGTATAGGTCGTACCTGTGGTGTGTCCATTCATCGCACCATCCCATCCGGTGCCACCGATATAATCACCGCTGTGTTCATTATGATCTGTGGTGTTATACGACCAGAGGTTAATTGGGTCTGGGTTTGTCCCGTATTGCACACACGTGTGATCAACGACCATACTTCCATTGACCTGCCAGTTGAACGTGATTGGTGTATTGACATACACCTCCATGTTCGTTTGAACCGTACCTTCTAGCAATCGGACATAGGGTTGTGCGATGTCGGTTTGATGTAAAATGAAACGACGGACTTCAGCACCGTAGCGGGCAACGGTATCGTTTCCAAAAGAATCCTGGCTGGGGTTTTTCGTGTTGGACATCTCTGGGGAAAGCCATAATACTCCAGAACCCTGGTATGATCCATAATCGACATACGGAGCCTCCACAGGGTTCTTCAGAATATCCGATCCATACGCCCAAGGGCATATTCCTCCTGGGGCTTCATATCCGACCGTATCAGGAATCGTCCCAATCGAGTTTTTATCAAGATTCCCACCATAATCTCCGATATAATCACCGAGCCGTAAGGAGGATGAATCAAAGAAGTAGAAATCTGGGGGTGCATGACTGTATGATTTCCCCGTGATAGGACTGGTTCCAGAGATGCTGTCATGGTTGGAGGACCAGGAGTACAGGAGCATTCTTGCTCCCCCATGAAAATCACATCCTGCTCGGATGGTGTGATTGTTCAGGAATTTCACCAGGGTTCTTCCATTGATGCTTGCCCAGATACCACCAGTTGGGTATCCTGGGCCGTCATAATCAGCTTCTCTGTTGAGATCCCATCCGTTTGCATCATACCGTTGAGGGCCATGGTCGAAGCCATAGGGGTTATGGGAAACCTCAAGATAGATTTCCCGGTTATCCAGAAGCCATCGTAACCATTCCTTCGAGTAATCTAGGCATGGTTCGTCGGTGAACGCCATACGCAGGAGCCAATCAGTGAACCAATACATACCAATGGTTCCCACGGTTTCATCCCCATGGGGACCACCGAGGTAGAGGACTTCTGGTTTGTGAAGCCCGAGTGATTCATTCGTGATTCTGACGTAATAGTCATCGTACCCATTTGGGATTGTCCCAGTGTTGTATAATAGATTTGCCTTAAAGATTTCAATGTAGCCGGGGTATTGGCTTTCTAAGGTTTGATACCATCTGATCAGCTGTGCGTAGTTGGTTGGTTTGTTATACCAACCCGCGCCGAACGGACCGTTCTCTTCAGAACCCTGCGTGACTTGCACGGTGTTCGTCTGTTGTTGCATTTCGTGTGAATACGCAGAA
>Ga0265297_10011260_pt1 | contig 10990 bp, 9 predicted proteins | sample Munlanlwell13791_FD_192502 | JGI IMG/M metagenome (GOLD analysis project Ga0265297, IMG submission 192502) | Leachate microbial communities from a municipal landfill in Southern Ontario, Canada - Leachate well 137-91 | ecosystem: Engineered > Solid waste > Landfill > Unclassified | place...
GTAGGCATACGGATCCAGGCGCGCGAGCTTACCGGCGATATCGGCGCAGCCCAGCGCGGTATCGATCCAGTTGGAAAAATCATTGGTCTGATGCTCAAGGCGCAGCCGGGCTTCGAACACATGGAAGTATATCGAATCGATGGTGATCTTTTCGAGTATCTGAGCGAACTCTTCGAGGTTGTTCGCGATATACGGTGTCGGTATGATAAAACTGACCGACTTGATGAAATGGAACTCTTCTCCCGCGCCGGCAAAACGCAGCGTTGCCAGCGGATTCTGCGCAACATATGTCTCGATGGTTTGAGCTATCTGATCGCGGAGACTGCGGATCGTGGAAAATTGTACGGTATCGATACTGGCAAGCTGCTCTGCAAGTTCATCCTCGCCGATCACCTCGCTCACCCAATACGCGAAATCATTCGGCGGCTCAGGCGACAGATACTGGTGCTGCTCGAGGAACCGGTGGGTATGATGATAGATGCATGCGCCGGGGACCTGTTTGATCAACTTCAAGAGCTGCGGCAGGACCGATGCGCGCAATCCGGTCAATTCAGTAAGGTTCAACCGCGTGTGGAACCTGAATGGCTCTTTTGCCTGTTGTAAGGGATCCATGATATTCACGCCCTGTGCGCGACGATACGCTTTAAAAGTTCGTTCACTTCGTCCTGAGAACGGAGATAATACCGCGCTGCGCTTGACCTGCGCCTGCCCACGACGACCGTGATGCCTTTGTGCGCAAGCGCGCGGAACGCGTCTTCATCCGTCGAGTCATCCCCGCAATACACCGGGATTGATCCAACCCCTTTATCCATCGCGCCCCATCGTTCGATAAGCCAGCGCACTGCGCTTCCTTTATCCCACCCGGCCGCAGGCCTGATCCTGACGAGACGTCCGGAGCCGTACGAACGCACGATTTTATCAACGGCATTGAGCACCGCGCGCCTTTGCCCGGCGGATACGCGGCGGTAATGCACGGAAAGCGTACACCCTTTGTCTTCGATCAAAACCCCTCTGTATTTCCGGACCGCTTCCGTGATCATCGGCCGTAACAGCCCGATCGCCTTGCGGTACCCTGCGCTCAGCCGCACGGTATGACGCACGCCGGGCCCTGCGCTCTGCAAGCCGTGATTGCCGACATATACGACGCCCTTGAGGCCGACCTTTTTCCTGATATCCTCAAGCGCCCTGCCGCTGACAATAGCAACCCGGCACGAAGACATACCCGCGATCCTGCGCAGCAATGACTTCGTCGAACCAGGCAGTCCGGCTTGTGCCGGCCTGGATACAATGGGTGAAAGCGTCCCGTCAAAATCAAAGAACAACAATAACCGCCCGGCCTTGATCCGCCTTGTTAAAGCGCCCCACTCCTTCAGGAGATATTTCATGTCATACGTTCTTTAACGCGGTCAGGTCCGTGATGATATTAGCCGCCCAGCGGTATACATTATTCTCGGAAACGATCCTGCGCATGTTCTGCATGCGCCTGACCTGCTCTTCAAGGGGCATCTCGACCGCCTGCAATATACTGTCGGCGAACTCCTCGATGGAATAGGGATTGATCAGTATCGCGTCGGTCAGTTCCCGGGCAGCGCCGGTGAACTGGCTCAGGATCAGGCTGCCGTGATCGTCGCGTTTCTCCGAGACGTATTCCTTCGCCACCAGGTTCATGCCGTCATGAAGCGAACTGACGATGCAAAAATCAGCCATGGCGTAGAACGGAGCGATCTCATCAGCGGAAAAATGGCGTTTCAGGTACAGGATCGGCTTCCATGAGCCGTCCATATGCTTCCAATTCGTCTTCTCCACCAGTTCGTCGATCTCCGAGATAAGGTCATGGTAGCGTTTGATGTGCGTGCGGCTCGGGGACGCAAGCTGGACGAATACGACCTTTCCCCGGTACCGCGGATACTTCTCGAAAAAGCGGTCGATGGCGAGGATCCGCTCGACAAGCCCTTTGGTATAATCGATGCGGTCTACTCCGACGCCGACGATCATATCCTTCAGATTGAACTCCTGGCGGAGCCGCTCCATTTTGCGCCTCGTATCGCGCTCGGACACGCCGCCCCCGGGATTCGTGTCGACGCTGATGGGGAACGAGCGCACGAACGTCTCTTTCTCAGACCGCACAACGCTGAATTTCTCAGTGTCAACGCGGGATTCAAGCAGCCGGTTGGCCGTGTCGAGGAAATTATTACAGTGATTCTGCACATGGAACCCGATCAGATCGCAGCCGAGCATCCCGTCAAGGATCTCTTTCTGATACGGGCATATCTGGAACGCCTCGGGCGTGGGCCACGGAATATGCCAGAAAAGCGCGATCTTAGCGTCAGGCCGCTTCTCCTTGATCATCTGGCCCAGCAGAGTGAAATGATAATCCTGGATGAAAACGAACGGGCTTTGCGCGGGAAGCTCTTCGAGCAGGCTATCGGCGAATTTCCGATTCACCTGTTTGTAGATCTGCCAATCCTCCTCCCGGAACAGAGGCCGCGTGTGGGTATTGTGGCACAAGGGCCAGAGGCCCTCATTGGAAAAACCGTAATAATATCCGTCCTCTTCCTGCTTCGTGAGCCAAACGCGTTTGAGGATATACCGGTTATCATTCGGAGGGACGCCGAGCTTATCCTTGGAATTGACATATTTCCGGTCGGCATTGCCTCCGCCGTGCGCGATCCATGTGCCGCCGCAGGCGCAGAGGATCGGATGGATCGCCGTGACAACGCCGCTCGCCGGCCGGATGCAGATCACCGAACCCGTCGCCTCGTCCATAACGTGCATATACGGCTCGCGGTTCGAAACGACGAACAGCGTCTTATCGCCCAATTTGGCCTGGATCAGGTTCCTCAGCTTCGATTCGGTCCAGACATCGTCTTTCTGCAGTTTCACGGACGCTACGTCGGAGATGGTCTTGCGCGCGACCCGCAGGCTCAGCGCGACCTGCTCGACCTCGCTTGCCAGCTTTCCAAGCTCGCCTTTTTCTCTGATCGGATGCTGCGCATCGGTCTCGCCTTTCTGGAAATGATGGAACCACTCCGTCAGCCGCAGGACGGGCAGCACGAATATCTGCTTATGGATGAACATCGAGATCAGAAGGATCAGAATGACCAGCGTAACAAGCGTGCCGCTGATCCTTCTCCACAACTCGGCAAGGCGGGTGAACACAAATGACGTGTCGTGGATCACTTCGACAAGGCCGATAAGGGACGCATTGTCGTCGAGGATCGGCAAAACATAACTGTACACCGTGTATTCCTTGAATTGCTCTATGCCGCTGCGGGGTTCTTTTGCTCCGAGCGCTTCTGTCAGATACGGCTTATTCTTTTCTTTCCAATCAAGGAACCTGCGGGTAATGGCAAATACCGCCCCTGTCCTGTCGTAGATAACGCATCCCTGAAGCCGTTCCCGCGTCTGGAATTTCTCAACGAGATAATTGGCGGTCTTGAGATCATTATTCTCAAGCACATGCTTAACGGATATCTCCATGCTTTCGGCGATCGACCGGGACTTGCGCTGAACGTCATCGAGAAGTTTTTCCTCCTCGAACTTCACCTGGACGATGCCGAACACCGTAAATGCCGCCGCTATAATGATCAAAATCGGCAGGATAAACAACAATATTCTTTTCATGATGATATTCTACGCCGCATCGCGATTATTGTCAACCAAAACCGGAATAGCTTGAGTCACATACGGTTAACAACAACTCTTAGTGATTTACTTGTTGTTCTGTTGTGGTATAATACGGTGAGCGTAAGGGAGGGATCAGGAATGGGCAGGCAGAATCGTCATCGATATGTCATCTGGTTATTTCTCGGCATCCTGATAGTGTGCATACCGGCAGCACATAGCATTGCCGATAACGTTACGACAAACGAAACTGAAGAGATCGATGATGTAAAGCGCATCACCGGAACCATCTCCAAAGTGTCGTTCGTCTTTTCCTCGCTCATGCTCATCTGCGACCTGGGCTATGTGACGTTCTCTGTCCCGGCCAACGCGACCATCGTACGCAGCGGCCGCACGATAAAACTGGAAGAGCTCAAAACAGGGGAAACCATCACGATCCAGTACCAACACCCCTATCCTTCGGAATACATCGCAGACTACATCCGGGCAAGCGACGAATTCCGCGAGTAATACCATCCCATTCGGCGCGCAGATCTTATCCCGGCCCGCCGATATCCGCCAGGCCTTCAACGCTCGAGGCTATCCACCTGACCAGACCGGCATCATCAAAGATCACAGACACGGTCTTATCTCTCGACCGATTCGTGACCTTCGGGTCATCTTTGGCAAAAACATAGACCCAGGAGCAGCCAAGCGGTCCGGGATCAGCCGCCTTCGGATAGATGTATTGCACATAGTCAGGTGCGCCGAATAATTGGGCCACGCGGTCCTTATCCAGGCCGACGGCCGCATACACATAGTTATCACGGACGTATACCGTCCGCCAGTCCGGCGCCGCATACGGAAACTCGTGCGCAGCAACGAACTTCTCGTAGCTCAACGTGTCGTACGAAACGCTGTCCGCGCATAATCCGCAGGAAGCGCTCAGCATAAATGCCGTCACGCTCACAGCCCTGATGACGCTCGTAATCTCCGCTTTCATGCGCCGTTCCATTTCCTGAATCTCAAATATAATCCTGCAGCCAGCAGGGCAAGCCCAGCTCCGGAGCCGAATGAAGTAAATAAAGCGCCCTTCAAAATCGATACCCGGCGCCTGTCCCAATTATTGACGCGCGCCTTGATATCAGCCGGAACGACCTTGTATTGTCCTTGAAGGCCATTGTCAAGAAACAGCCTCTCTTTCTCCGCCAGTTTCGACAAAGACGTTCCCTTGATATATATCTCAAGATCGTTCTTCACGTCCCCCAAAGACAACATCATATCTTTATGCGTCCACCATATATTGCTGTTGCCCCTGTACAGGGACAGCAAGGCGCTCGAAAAAAAAGAAACAAAAACGCAGGAAAAAATAATACCCGCAACAATAAAACCTTTTGCGACCTCTTTCATATTTCCCTCCTCCGTTCTGTTTATAGTCCCGATATCAATGTTATTATAACTCGCCCACTCTTCTCACGTCAAAGGATTTGCGTTCCTCCTGCAGCTAAAAAGAAGAAGGCCTTACGGATAGCCGTAAGGCCTCTGGAAATATGGCTCCCCGCACTGGCTCATGGAGACCGTCTTCAAGGTAACCTTCCAGTTACCCTCAAGGCTACCCAAACCCCCGAAGCCCCGGCCAACCTACCAGAATCCCATCTTTAGGGCCAAGGAATACGCCCGGATGATCGAATCCGGCCAAGCAAAGAACGAAAGCGACCTTGCCCGCAAGATAGGCGTTTCCCGAGTCCGGGTGTGCCAGTATGTCCGGCTTTTGAGTCTGGACGCCTCTATTGTTAAGGCCCTTGAGCAATTAGGCGATCCTCTGACCGAGCGGGTGATTACCGAACGCCGTTTAAGGCCCTATTTACGGAGGACTTCCAAAGAACAGCTAAAAATTCATACGATGATCAAAACCTATACAAAACTATAAGGCAATTTCAACCTTACCGCAATTCGGAATGCGGTCGGTAAGCAAAACCTGTCGAAATGACTTCATCTTCTCAGAGTCAAGCGGACTGCGATCACCGCCAAGGAGCCATAAAACAGCTTTAATAAACTGCTCATGGCTAAAGACCACAACGTGCCGGTTATCAAGCCGTTTCAGTTTATCTATTGTCTGATGAGCCCTGCCGATAAGATCAGAGAAACTTTCCGCACCCTCGCCATCACAATAAAAAGGATCGCATCTATTCCAATACGCCTGCACTATTGGCAGTCGCTCTGATGACGTGGTGTTCTTGCATTTTGCCGGTGATAAATAAGTAAACTCGTGAATATCCCATTCCTCATGCAATAGGCCGTTAAACCTTTTCAAAGTGGGCGAAGCCGTTTGCTTTGTTCTGATATATCGGGACGTTACTACCAGAGAAGGTTTATCCGTTAGGCTCACTGCCAATGCTTCCGCCTGTGTGATGCCTTGCTTAGACAGCGGTATCGTGGCGGGAGCAGATGACCGGCCACCGACGTTTGACTCACTTTCCGCATGACGAATAAACAAAACTTTCTTAGGCATCGATTTAATTCAAGAGGGGTTTAAGTAATTCAGGAATCTTCTCGACCATTTCCAGCTGTTCTTGAACATCTCTGCGCTCTTTTGCCAGCCAAGCGAGGACTTGACTTAGATCGAAAAGATTATCAACCTTTTTGGGACAGCCCGGCACACGATTAGTGATAGCCGTAGGAATATCGAAAGGCGTTCTGCCTTTATACGTTCCGGCAATTTCAACATCATACCCAGATTGAGCAATATGATAAACCCGGGTAGCGATCTTAAAGCCCCACTCTTTCTGGATGCTGTCTTTTACCCATTCTTTGAGACGATCCGGCTTAATCGCAGATTTACGCCATTTAATAAAATTCTCTTTTTCTCGTTCAGAGTCCTTAATTCCATCGGAGAGGATATAGCCAACATCGTCTAACCGAATATCTCCAAGATGGCGTCGTCTAAAATCAAACCGAGTAACGCCTATAACAAGCCCATTGCTACATACAAAGCGAAACCATCCCATATGAACCCGAAACCGAGTGCTACCTTCAACTGAATTAAAGCACTCAAGCCGAAGGGCCATCTTGTTGCCATCGCCGGGATCAAAGCTATATTTATCAGGCAAAAAACAGCTTAAATGCATCCTTTCGCCATATTCGGTAATCCGTAACGCTGACTTTATGTCCTGAGTATCAATACCAGAGTCCTCGATTGCCTTTTTTGCTATGTCAAAAACTGTGCTGTGTTGAACAAGAGAGTAATCCTTCGAGACAACGCCTATGGGAATATAGTCGTTGTCTTTATGGAAGGGCTTTCGGATTATCGTATGCAACCGATTATTGACTTTGACATTTTCATTATTAGCCCCGTTCATAGCTAAGCCGGGTCTGCGTTCAAATTCAGGAATAAGCGACCTGATTTCTCCCAAAGTTCTATCCTCAAAAATAGATAGAGGAGAATTGAACCACTTGGGCCCTGCATTTTGCCGATTGTTTTCACCTTGCCTATTTATCATAATTACCTGTCAATCATTACGCCGAATGCGGATAGTTACTTCTAACGATTTGCACACGGCTATCCGTCGGAGCCTCATTTCTAAAAATACATAGATATTTTGATTTCTTGCCCATCTCCATTACCTTATCAAGATAATTAACCCGGGAATCAGCTTCTATGTATGCGATGTTTTGAGTTGAGCTCATATATTTATTGATCTGCGCCTCAACAGCCTCAAGACTGCAATAATCGTAGAAAAGTGGCGGGTCCATCACAATGTGAACCGTTTTCTCTTTTTCGGTTTTAAGCACGTCTTTATTAGTGGTATCAAAGTAAGGCGTAACCACACAGAAGCCCGATACCCTAAATAAATTCACGATCAAATTAAATCTGTCTTCTCTTATTGCATTATCGAGAATATAAAATGTGTCGATACCTCTATCTTGAAGGGAATCCCAGAGCTTTGGCATCACACCGGCGAAAAATGCGAATGTATATTCATCCGCCATAGTAAGAACCGAAGCCACTCTATATATTTTATCAACCGAGAAGCAAGCTAACTTCTCCATGATCGCCTTCGTCATATCAGCGTTTCTGAAATATATCCAGATATACTGCTTTAGTTCTTGCGGTATAGTTACCTTATCTTGCTTTTGCCTCATTTCGGCGATGTAACTTTCCGCATTATCCAAGACGTCAGATACTTTTTTAGGCTCTATGCTTTTATCCATAATACCCCTTGAGCAATATCACAGCAAAAAACTGCTATTTCAACACCTGAATAAATTCGGCAATGACCTTAAAATCTTCGTCGGATTCACCTTTCAGCACAATGGTGTCATGTTTCTTATTCAACGGTATCAATTCTACTCTCTCATTGAGTTTACCCGGTTTCTTGCTCTTATAGCTTTTGTATTTTTTCACCGTATAACGTCCGCCATTATCAAGATCGTTAATACTATGGTGCTGGACGAGGACAATCTTGTCATTCCTTGATCCCACAACATCTGCCTGAAATAAACAATAATCTCCGTCGTTAATTCTCGGCTCCATTGAGTCGCCTCTGACCTGAGAAACAAATCTTCTCGTGTCTTTACCTTTCAATCGCAAGTTTTGAACATCAACCCAGCGTGAAATTTTGACTTCTCGCCCGTCGCCGAATTTTCCACAGGCGGCTTCTAATGTATAAACCGGCAGGAAATCAATATATTCTTTCTTGCTGGGAGGGACAACGTCGCTAAAAAATAAATCGGATTTTTCTTTTTCTATTTCTTTAGTTCCAACGATTCGCTCAAACGCCTCTCTAAACTCCTGCTTCTTCAAAACCTCATTATAGAATGGCAGGCCGACAAGGCGATATTTTTTAGATTCAAACAGATCAACTATCTTAAAATGACTTTCAATCTCCTTGAGGAAGTCCTCTTTCCATTGGTCGGTCTTTATTAAATGCTGGCCTTTAGGCTCAACGAACAACTGGAAGGACAACGCTTTTTTTGTGTCCTTATCGGTGAGGAATAACACAAAGTCCGGCTCAACGGCTTTACCATCAGAGAACCGGTATATTTTAAATACACGCTCATTCCGCAAAAGGTAAATGTCCGTGTATTTCTTTTTAAGCTCATCCATTGCGTGCCGGACAAACTGGACAAAATACTTTTCCTCTGACGTGCCATAATTCTCGTCATACATATACCAGTCGTGATCTTTCAGATGCAACCGAAGGTCATTTCTGGTCGTTTGGCTCATCGCGATACCATATTCTTTGTCATCTCCACCGATTAAGACTTCGCCTGTTCGTGACGGCTCAACTATCTTGCAAATGCTATGCCCCTTAAATTCTTTTGTCCCGATATATTCCGTTGTGCTTAACTCAATCTTATTCGCTAACTCCTTGAAAACATTCAAAGCAACTTCATATTTTTCGTGATTGCCAAGATTATCAAGCCGGTCTTTTAAACCATAAACCTCAATATCAACTTCACCGAGGTAACTATCCGAAGCCAAAAACTCGTCCACGGACTTTAAGGAAGGGAAAAATTGTTTTAGATTAGAAAAGCGATAAAATTCAACCTTATCCAAAGCCTTCCTGTTAATGTGCTTCTCGATACGGTTAAACTTAATTGTCCGTTTATCTAAATCTTGATCCTGCCCACCATTTATCGTCACATCATCAAAAACGCCGGTTTCAGTCGTCTTGCCGATCCTGAGCTTGTGCTTAAAAATGGTCTCCGAAATAAGGTCTCGCATTCGCTTTACTTTCTCCCGGCTGTTTTTCTTCTGCTCATTGATAAATAATAATCCGTTTTTCCAGAATTTTGTCTTTTTAATGCTATCTTTAATCGAAACGGTTATTTGCCTTCGCCTCTCATCCGGGGGAGTAATACCACTTTTTACCAGCTCGGCTTTAATTTCAGCGATATAGCGTGAATCATTAAGGCTATGATAATGAAGCTCCTCTAAAACCCTTAATTCGCTGTTTATGTCATCATCATATTTACGTTTAAACCTGTCTTGACCTTCCTCGATAACAAAAGGATAATACCTCGCACCCCGCCCGATAAGCTGTGCCTCTGATACGGTAGTTTTACCGGCTTTACCGTGCTTTGTATCCCGGGTTTCATAAAGCCTTACAATGTCATAAAGATTAAGAACATCCCACCCCTCATTAAGCATATTGACCGTGAAAATAACTCGTGTTTCGTTATGCTCGGACTCCAGAGTATTGACTTTTATCTGTTTTTCTTCGCTATCCGCTTTTGAATTAACCGCAATGCACTTTTCCTCTGAAAAATCGGCTTTAATTTCCCGGGCTAAATTGTCATAAGTTATGGCGTTATCCTTGAAAAAGGCAAATGCCTTTGTAATAATGCCATTTGAATTACTTCGCTCAACCTTCTTAATATCGCTTACCTTGAGCCGTTTAATCATTTCTTTAAAATCTTTCTCGGCTTCTTCCGACTGATGAATAGTCTTTTGAGCCTTGATCAAGATAACAGGTTTAAGCTGAATTTTATATTTCTCAGCAACCTTCCGCCTATATTGGCTCAATATAATCGCCTGCAAAGCCCTTTCCATAAGAGTGAGGTCGGACTGCATAATCTGCACGTCTTTAGAAAACTTATCCTCACGAAATTCCTTCAACGTGTATTGGTAAATAATTTTATCTTCATACTTTGCCCTGATAGCTCTGTCTGATAAATCAATGGTCGCCGTATACTCCAGCATTATGTTCTTGCTATCACTCTGAAACAGCTTATTGACCGTATTTTCCCAGCTTGTGCTTTCTTCACGTTCTTCTTTCGTCATTTTCGCAATATTTTTAGTCAAAGCGTTTATATGATGGGCTTCATCTGAAAGGAAAACGATTTTTTTATTCTTGAAATCTTCCAGCGTGATCGCATTTTCCTGCGGAGTCCATATCCGGGAATGAAGCCCCTGAATTGTAGTAAAAAGGATATTAATATTGTTCCGGCTAACACCTTCAAAGTTATGCACTTCTTGGACATATACCTCTTTGTCGTTTATGACAATCTTCTCCGCAAAAAGGTATTTCGGCGATGACTTATCAAGGAAATTCGCTTTTGTCTTTTTTATAATAGTCGTGCTATTGACGAAGAAAATGAAATTACGATAACCGAGCTTGTAGAGATAAAGAATATTTGACGCCATCAAGAATGTCTTACCGCTTCCAGTCGCCATATTGAAAAGTAAATGCATGGGAAGCGTTTTTTCCGGATAATCGGTCAAATAGTAGATAAGTCGGGCAATAGCTTCCCGCTGATATTCCCTGATCGAAAATCGCTGATTGAGGTTTTTAACAATATAATCCGGCAGAGCTTTGTATTGTTTAAGAAACCCTAATTGTGAAACAGAATTTAATTTTTCAACTAATGTCTGACCATTTGC
>Ga0265297_10011261_pt1 | contig 10989 bp, 13 predicted proteins | sample Munlanlwell13791_FD_192502 | JGI IMG/M metagenome (GOLD analysis project Ga0265297, IMG submission 192502) | Leachate microbial communities from a municipal landfill in Southern Ontario, Canada - Leachate well 137-91 | ecosystem: Engineered > Solid waste > Landfill > Unclassified | place...
CGATGGCCTCAAGGTCACCGCCAAGCTGGCCAAGCGCGGCATCATCGTCCGCCCCATGGCCGGCTACGGCCTGCCCCAGTTCATCCGCGTCAGCTTCGGCACCATGCCCGAGAATGAACGCCTGGGGGCCGCCCTCGCCGACCTGTTCAAGAAATAGGCCGCGCAAAAGCGGGGCGGGCGGCCGGCGGTCTCAAGGGGCCTGGCCTGGATTATTCATGAATATTGAATTTTGAATGTCCAATGTTGAATGTCGAAGTGACCCCCCCCGGGTGGTTGGTGCGTTGCCTTTCCCTTCAAAATTCAGCATTCGGCATTCAACATTCGACATTGATTGGCATGTTGAACAGAAGGACGCAAAGATAGCGAAGGCTGGATGCGGGGGGTATGGTATTTTCTTTGCGATCATTGCTGCCGTCTGTTCAAAGTCATGAATAATGCAGGCTAGCGGTTCCAGGAGTCCCATTGGTTCCGCCCGCCCGTTTCTCTCCCCCTCTTGGCGCCGGGACCGCCCCGGAATTTTTGAAGATGGTTCGAAAGGTATGATTGCCATGGACGCCATTGCCGTCTTGCAGGAACGCGGGTTCCTTTACCAAAGCACCGACCTGGAGCGCCTGCGGGCCCGGCTCGCCCAAGGCCCGGTCACCTTTTACGTCGGTTTCGACCCCACCGGCAGCAGCCTGCACATCGGCCATCTGCTGCCGGTGATGGCCATGCGCTGGCTGCAGCAGTGCGGCCACCGCCCCATCGCCATTGTCGGCGGCGGCACCGCCATGGTCGGCGACCCCTCCGGCAAGTCCGAGGCGCGCCCCGTCCTCACCGTCGACGAGATCGACGCCAACGCCCGCGCCATCCAGGGGCAGCTCGCCCGTTTCCTCGACTTCAGTGACGCCGCCGGCGCCCGCCTGGTCAACAACGCCGACTGGCTGCGCCACGTCAAGTACCTCGATTTCCTGCGTGACATCGGCCGGCACTTCAACGTCAACCAGATGCTCGCCGCCGAGTCGGTCAAGCAACGGCTGGAGACCGGCCTGTCGTTCCTCGAGTTCAACTACATGCTGCTGCAGGCCTACGATTTCTACGTCCTGTTCAAGGACTACGGCTGCGAATTGCAGCTCGGCGGCCAGGACCAGTGGGGCAACATCGTCGCCGGCACCGGCCTCATCCGCAAGCTCACCGGCAAGGAGGCCCACGCCGCCACCTTCCCGCTGCTGCTCAAGAGCGACGGCCAGAAGTTCGGCAAGACCGCCTCCGGCGCCGTCTGGCTCGACGCCGCCCGCACCACGCCCTATCACTACTATCAGTTCTGGCGCAACGTCGATGACGGCGAGGTCGTCCGCCTGCTCGGCTTCTTCACCGCCCTGCCCATGGACGAGGTCCGCCGCCTCGGCGCCCTGCCGTCGCCCCAGATCAACCGCGCCAAGGAAATCCTCGCCTACGAGGCCACCGCCCTGGCCCACGGCCCCGCCGCGGCGCGCCAGGCCTACCTCGCCGCCGGCACCGAGTTCGGCTTTGCCGATCCCGCGGGCGCCATCGCCACCACCAGCGCGGTGGCCGGCATCCAGGCCGCCGAGGCCGCCGCCGAACTGCCGACCACGGTCCTTCCCAAGGCCGAGGTCGAGGCCGGCATCGGCATCTGCAAGCTGCTGGTCGACACCGGCCTGTGCCCCTCCACCAGCGAGGCCCGCCGGCTGATCAAGGGCGGCGGCGCCCATCTCGGCGACGACCGTGTCACCGACGAAAAGCGCCTCGTCACCCCGGCCGACTTCGCCGCCGGCTCCCTGATCCTCCGCGCCGGCAAAAAGAACCTCCGCCGCATCGTGCTGGAATAACTGCGTCCGCCATCCTTCCCACAAAGCCTGCGTTTTTGGGGTGTGAAGTGTGGTCCCCGCCGTTTGACTTTTTCTGGCTGTCCAACTACAGTCGTCAAGTAAGGGGTGAATCGACGTCTTTATCCTTCGTCGGCATCATCTCGAAAACCGAAAAAACATCTTATTCCCCGAAGCATGGCCGATGGTAAAATCTTCGCCAAAATTTGATCTTTTGGAAAGCCAACTCGGCGCCAAGTGGTTCAATATTCATGCTGCCCAAGCACGCTCTCGGGCCAAGCAGGGTGAATTGGAAACGGCACTGGAGGGGATTGTTTCAGACGACACCAGCGTCGTGATCTCTGGTTCCTTGGCGCGAGGCGAATTCACCGAGGGAAGTGATATCGATTGGACGTTTCTCGTTGACGGTTCTGCGGATCCTCAGCATTTGAAATTGACACAACAAATCCGGGACATTGTCCACCGGGTATCCGCAAAGCCTCCCGGGAAAGAAGGCACTTTTGGAAACATGGTATTCAGCCATAACCTGATACATCACATCGGCGGCGAAGATGATACCAACAGCAACACGACACGCCGAGTTCTATTGCTACTGGAATCGGAGGCCATCGGACGCCGGGACGCCTATGACCGTGTGGTAAAAAATTTGCTTAAGCGCTACTTGACGGAGGACGGCGGCTTCTCTCGCGGCAGTACTCAATATCATGTCCCACGTTTTCTCCTGAACGATTTTGCCCGATATTGGCGTACCATGGCCGTTGATTTTGCCTACAAGCAAAGGGATCGTTCAGGAAAAGGGGCGATCATTCGCAATCTTAAACTTAGGATGTCCAGAAAACTCATCTATGTTTCAGGCTTATTGGCCTGTTTTAGTTGCCATTTGGGGTTGAATGAAGGGAACACACCCGCTACTTGCCAAAAACCATTAGGGTCACCAGAATGCATTGAATGCCTGCAACACTTTTTACGCCAAACGCCGATTGAGATTTTAGCCGGAACCTTGATCCGGTTCAACTCACTTGCCACAGCACGATATATTTTTGATGCATACGATGAATTTTTAGGGATGCTTTCTGACCCAACAATAAGGCAATGCCTAGAAACGCTTCCCCTAGATCCAGAGTCAAAACATGAAACGTTCCAAAGAGCACGCGAATTAAGCCATGTGTTTCAGGACGGTTTGCTGAAACTGTTTTTTAGTGACAATTCGGACTTGTCTGAATTGACAAAGGAATACGGGGTCTTCTAATGCGACTGATTGGATTTTCTTCCGGGGCCTTGGCCTACGCGGATTTCCGCCGAGGGGTCGCTATGCTTCACGGGAAAGAGGACATTCGGGCCGTCGAGTTGTCGGCGTTGCGGCAAGCCGAGCTTTATCCGATGCTCGACAGCATTGCCGACCTTGATCTTTCACAGTTCGACTACATCGCCATTCATGCCCCGGCGGAGTTCGCAACCGCGGATGAAGAAAACATTGTGGCCAGACTACAAGAGATGACATACCGGCGGGAATGGCCCATTATTCTGCACCCCGATGCCATTCACGATTTCTCCCTGTGGGAAAAATTAGGGGAGTCGATTTGCCTTGAAAACATGGATCGGCGCAAACCGATTGGCAGAACAGTATCCGAAATGAAGGCACTCTTCGATAAATTGCCTGACGCATCATTCTGTTTCGACATTGGTCACGCCCGACAGGTTGACAGCACCATGACCGAATCGTACCTCATGCTGAAACAGTTCGGCCACCGGCTTCGGCAAGTCCATGTAAGCGAAGTCAACACGCGAAGTAAGCATGATCCGCTTTCCCTGGCTTCCATCCTAGCCTTTCAGGAAGTTGCAAATCTGATTCCTGAAGACGTTCCGCTGATTATCGAAACGCCCATCCCTGAACATCAGATTGCGCATGAAATTACCCGTGTCAAACAAGCGCTCCCATCTCCCCAATCGGTGAATGCCGCCCAATTTGCAATTGCGTAGCGAACGAACTACTGATATAAAGCTCCACACGGAGAACGTGTCAATATGGTTGACATAATGACCGTGAAAGAATTTAAAAAAACTGTAATGGTACTCCTTTGCGAGAGCATGAGCCTTGACAAACTTGACGATTATTGTCGCGGAAAAACGGCGGAGGATAAAGCTCTATGGGAGGAATACCGCCCGATTTTAGCGGTTGTCAACTATAAGCGCATTCGAGATGAAGAGATTATCGAATTAGGCAAGAAAACAAAAACTTGGGACGCTATGATTGGAGGGCGTGATATATACGAAGTCGTACAAGCATTGCCAAAAAATGAACACGAGCTTCGCGTTGGTGGGCAAAGAAGCTTTCACGTGGACGGCAAGCGCCATACATGTGGTTTTCGAGGAGCAATTGATGGAGGATTTATACCTTTCATTTTCCACATTAATGATCGATTTCAATTTCCAACTGTGATCATTGAAAAAATCAAAGCGAAGCACGAAAAGAAATATGCCGATAACCGATCTCTAATTGTTGCCTTTTCTGGGAATTACGCTATTCCTGAAGGCATAGACGGAAACGACTCCGTTATTAGTCGTTGGGTGGATGAAATTCGGCGGCGCACCGACCGAGGAACCTTTCGTGAAATTCTTCTGGTAGATCAAGAAGAATGCAAGGTTTTTCCCGTATTCGCTGACTGCTAGAAATTTTTATTTCAGCCTAGAAACGGCTACTGACCCCCGTCATCCCCGCCTCCATGGCCGTCGCCATTCGCAAAAACGACGCCAACCTTTCGGCTATATCTTGCCTGTCCGTAAAAAAATACCACACGATGTCCCCTACCCATCACACTATCGCAGAGATTGAGGCGAAGAACCGCAAACTCTGTCAGGCGAACGCCAAGGTGATGGCACTGCTGGATGACGCAACAAGGGAGTTGCGGGCGATTCTTCTGGATGAGTGTGTCATGGAGGAAACCCCGTTGGAGGCCGAAGCGGCCATGAACTCCGCCACGGTGGCCATCCGCACGGCACTTTGTACGCTCAAGTCCGCCATGACAAAGGACAAGCACGCCGCAGTGCCGCCTCCCGGCGGCCCAACTCGTCAACAGGGGCAATTTCTGGCCTTTATCCGCGACTACATGATGCGGAATGTGGCGGGAGTGGCGCCCAGCCATGCCGATTGCCAGCGGTTTTTCAACCTCACACCTCCGTCGGTGAATTCCATGCTGATCCGGCTCGAACAGCGGGGCTTCATCCGCCGCATCCCCGGCAAGGCAAGAGCCCTTGAACTCACCATCAACCCCGACTGGATTCCACCGCTCGACCGGCCCTTCCGGTAGCTCAGGCCAAAAGGAACCAGTTCTGTGTCTCCGTGCCTCCGTGGTGAACGCATTTCAGGGTTGGCGCGGAACGGCGAGGCGTGCCAGTTGGCGGTCCTGGAGGCGGGCGAGCAGGAGTTGCGCGCTGACGGCGCCGATCAAGGCCAAAAACATGTCCCATTGCGTGTCCCACGGGTCGCCCTGGGTGCCGAGGAAGGCGTCGGCGCTCTGGCCGAGCAGCAACGCCGCCCAAGACACCCGCATCCTGAGACGGGGACGTGCCGCCGGTTAATGACCGGGCGGAGTTGAAATATTAAAACATTGCGATATATTTATGTAAAAGGCCGGAGGGGAACGCGGTCCCACACCGCAACCACGGCAGAACATGAGCCATCCGAGGAATCAACCATGGAACAACAGGCCAGACAGGTATTCCGGCAACCGCCCTCACGACTGAATTGCGCCCAGGCCGTGGCCAGCGCCTGGGCGGCCAAGACCGGGCAAAGAACTCGTCTCGTCGAAGAATTGGCGGGGTGCGGGGGCGGCGGCGCCCCCGGTGGGGTTTGCGGCGCGTTGCACGCCGTGCAACGCATCTTGGCGGACGGGGCAGCGCGCAAGCAGGCCGAAACCGCGTTCGCGGCCGCGGCCGGCGGCGCGCTGGACTGCCGCGGCATCCGGAACGCCGGGGTGGCCTGCGTGGAGTGCGTGGGTTTTGCCGCGGGGTGGCTTGAACGCCATCTGGGCGGCCAAAAGAAAGCAGGAAACCAATGAAAATCCTAACCATGGCGGGAGTGATCCTGGTGTGCGGCGCGGTCGGGTTCGGCTGGGCCAAGTTGGTTGGTTGTCCAAGCGGCGGGTGTCCGCTGACGGCGACACCGTGGCGCGGGGCGGTGGTTGGCCTGGTGCTCGGCAGCCTGCTGGCCATCAGCCTGCTTCGGCGCGGTGATACGACTCCGGCGATGGCGGTTCTCGGCGAGGACGCGATTGTGCAGGTGGCCGATCAAGCCGGGTTCGCGACGCTCCTGGACGCCGGCAAACCGGTGCTGGTGGATTTCTATGCCGACTGGTGCGGACCCTGCCGTCGTTTTGGTCCGGCGGTGGCGACGGTCGCGGACCGGCACCGGGCGGACTTGACGGTGGCCAAGGTGAACGTGGACAGTTGTTCGGAACTGGCGCGGAAGTATGGTGTCTCCAGCATTCCCGCCATCTTCCTTTTTCGTAACGGCAAGCCGGTGAAACAGGTGGTCGGCGCCATGAGCGTAGACGAATTGGAAGCGTGGACGGCAAATTGAACTCCATCCGGCAGGAAAAACCGATGCGCTGCCCCACGGCTCAGGAAAAAGCAGAACTCCCCGGCGGTGGGCCGGCGCTGAACTATGACGCGACCGCGAGGGTGCTCCAGGCCTTGGCGCATCCGCTTCGGTTGCGGATTCTGGAGGTGCTGCAACAGGGGGAGATGACGTGCGGCGAACTGCAGGATGCGCTCGGCTGCGGGCAGTCCATGGTCTCGCAGCAGGTCAAACTGCTGGAGCACCAGGGCCTGGTTACCACGCGCAAGGCCGGGACCCTGAAGTACTGCGGCATCCGCAACCCGGACATCCTCAAGCTGTTCTCGTGCATGTCGAGGCATGTGCGGGAGGTGTTGAGGAAATAAGCCGGCGATTCCCGCGCAGACCATCCGCAAACCGCGGCCGGCGGCAAAAGGGTGCCGGCCGTGACGGCATGAAGCACACGAAGTTGGATCGAAGACGTTCTTCTTCTTCGGGCTTCGTGCCCTTCGCGTCTTCGTGGTGAAGAGATTTTAGGGGTGGCGCGAAACGGCGAGGCGCGCCAGCTGGCGATCCTGGAGGCGGGCGAGCAGGAGTTGCGCGCTGACGGCGCCGATCAAGGCCAAAAACATGTCCCATTGCGTGTCCCACGGGTCGCCCTGGGTGCCGAGGAAGGCGTCGGCGCCCTGGCCGAGCAGCAACGCCGCCGCCCATTCCACCAGTTCATAGCTGGCACTGATCCCCAGGCAGGACACCGTGATCAGCACAAACAGCCACTTGCCCGGCCGCAGCGGCGAGGTCCGCAGCAGCAACTCCCGCGCCACCAGGGCCGGCACGAATCCCTGCATGAAATGACCGAGGCGGTCGTAGTGGTTCCGCGCCAGATGGCAGGCGTCGCGCACCCATTCCCCGAGCGGCACCCGCTCGTAGGTGTAATGCCCGCCCAGGATGAGCACCAGCGCGTGCAGGAAGATCAGGCGGTACAGCAGCGGCGTCAGCGGGAACCGTCGCGCGGTCAGCACCAGGATCGGAGCCGCCAGCAGCACGGGCAGTACCTCCAAAAACCAGGTCATCCGGTCGTACGGCGCGATTCCGGAAACCGCCAGGGCGGCCAACCCGGCCGCCAGCAACAGTTTGGGTTCCAATGACTTCATAGGCTTTATTACTCCCGCCATTCCGCCTGGCGCCGAAACCCGTTGGGACAGGCGGACTATACTTCGGCAATGCCGCGGCACGAGGCAACCGGAGACGGCTATAGTTCATCATGAAACATGAACTGATCATCCTCATTCTGGAGGCGCTGGCGGTTTATTTCCTGGTGTTGTGGACGCATTCCCTGCGCCACCGTGCCGGGCTGGCCTATTTCTACGCGCTGCTGGGCGGGCTCACCGCAGTCATGTCCTGGGTCACCGACGCCGGGGTCCGGGTTGACTTTGCCGGCATCTCCTTCATGGTCGGCTCCACCGTCTTTTACACCTCGCTGCTGCTGGGGGTGTTTGTGGTCTATGTGTTTGACGGTCCCCGGGCGACCCGCGTTGCCATCTCCACCATTGCCGGGGTGTCCGTCATGGTGCCGCTGATCGCCTGTCTCCTGCATTGGCAGATGGATCTGGCCGGCCAGGCCCCGCTGGGGTATGTGCCCGTGCCGAGCCTGCGCATCAACACCGCGTCGGTGCTGGCCACCGTGGCCGACCTGTTCTTTCTGGCCATTGCTTGGGAATACCTCGGGCAACCGCCGTGGCGCCTGCGCCTGTGGTTCCGGGCGTTCCTTACCCTGCTGGGGGTGATGCTGCTCGACGTGCTGCTGTTCAACACCGGCGCCTTCGCGGGCCGGCTGGCTTACGGGGAGATCCTGACGGGCGCCCTGGTCAGCCGCTTCCTCATTGCCCTGTTCGCCAGCCCCTTCCTCTACCTCTACCTGCAGTGGCAAAACCAGAAATCGGGCGGCGGGATTGAGAACCGGCCGGTGCTGACCATTCTCACGGAGATGGCCGCGGTGCGCCAGGAACTCGGCCTGGCCCAGCAGGAAATCGAACGCCGCAAGGTCGTGGAACGGGAGAAGGAGGCGCTGATCCAAAAACTCGAGGCCACCCTCGGCCGGGTGCGCAAGCTGGAGGGGTTGCTGCCCGTCTGCGCCCACTGCAAGCGCATCCGCCTTGAGTCGGGCGCGGTGGGGGCGCCCGACCATTGGATCACCCTCGAAGACTATGTGCAGAAGGAGACCGCGGTCACCTTCTCCCACGGCCTCTGCGGGGACTGCATGCACCAGCTCTATCCCGACCTGTCCGCGGCGGAGATCGCGGAAATCTGCACCGCGGACCGCCGCCCGCCCGCGCCCTGACGCGCGGCCGGGCCTTCCGCCCCGTTGGGCTGCCCCCCTGGGACCGCCGAGCCCCAGCTCGGCGCGAATCCGGTACGGCGCGCTGCTCCTGCCACCGTTTTTTTGAACAGAAGGCAGCGAAGGAAGCGAAGGGGAAAATGCCGGCTTGTCTTCCCTTTGCTCCCTTTGTTGCCTTCTGTTCAAAAGCCCAAAGAAAGACAGCAGGGGCGGCCTGCGGAATCCGCAAAAACGTTGCGCGTGCGAGAGGCGAGCGCGAGCGCCGCTACGCTGAGCGCGAAGTGAAAAAACAAACCGGCAGCAGCAGGGAGACCGGCCCCATCGCGGCCAGGCCGGCCAGGGCGATGTCAAAACGCCGGATCGAGCAGCTGTAGACGGTGAACATGACGGCCAGCAGCAGATAGGAAAGCCCGGCCGTCAGATGGACGAATCCGCCCGCGGTTCGCGGTGCGCCCGACTGGAAACATCCGGAAGCGCGGAAGATCGCGCAGACCACGAACGAGACCGCAAACCATCCCATGAAATTGCCGACGGGCACACCAAAGTAGGCGCCGCCATCCGCCCAGACCCAGTTGCCGCGCAACGTGGTGATGGGGTCCATGTAGAGGTCCATCGTGGTGACGACCCCCGCGTCGGCCGCCGCCAGGAGCGGCACGAGCATGAGCTTGCTGAGGGGCGAAGCTCCGGAACCGCCCGTGCCTGACGGCCGTGAGAACGCCTGGAAGGCATTGACGACCGCATGACCCGCGTAGATGAAAACGGCCCAGAATACCGCGGCCGCGAGCGGCACCCCCCCGATCATGCCGTGCCAACGCCCGGGCGGGTAGTGGTAGGCGCCGCCGAACAGGGAATGCCCATTCACGCTCACCAGTTCCGCCAAGAAACCGGCCGTGGCGGCCAAGGCCAGCAGAGCGGCCGTTCGCCAGCCTCCGAGGGTGCGCCAGCCATGGCACACCACAAACAGGATCGACGCGGCTCCGGCGAGCGTGGTCAAGAGCCGGGTGGCGGCGTTCATGCCCGTGGCGAGGTAGGTGGCCACGCCGCACAACACCATGAAACATTCGGCCAGAAAAACCGTGCTTACGAGACGATCCGGACGCCCTGCTCGATGCATCATGCTTCCTCCGCGGTGGGCACCGGCGACTTTTTGTCCAATCCATCCGGCTTCACCAAAGCCTTTTTTTCTTCGGAAACGAGACGGCGTTCAACCTTTTTCACGTCTTCGGCGGCGGATAGTGTCTCTGGACGAATGCCGCGTTCAAGCAGGGTGTTGCGAACCGCCTGGTTGTTTGTGATGTGCTCGTTGGAAATGGCGGATTCGCTCGTCATCCCGTGCTGACGGGTGTTGAAGATGGTGATCTCGGCGGCAAAGTCTTTGGCCTTGAGAATAATGGTCGGCGCAAAGTCGGCCAGCGGCCGGTTGTCCGGCACGTTCCACTGGGTCTTCATGGCCTGGGTGGTTTTGTTAAAGAGGGCTTGGTCGCCCTTGCTGCGGATGAGGGCGAAGTCCTCATTGCCGCCGGTTTGTTCGTAGATGACCTGGGACAGCTCTTTTTCCGTCGTGCAAAGTTTCCGGCGGGCGGATACCCGCTCGGCCTCCAGCAAGCGTTGCTCAATCAACTCCGCGCGGCGGGTTTGGATGGCGAAATAGGTTTGGGCAAAGGCGATTTCCTGCTTTCTTGGATCGCCGTTTTGCGCAATGAGATAGCAGGCGTAACGGGTGAGCATGAGGTCATCCACTTCGCGCTGGCTTCCCGAGCCCAAATCGACCATTTTGTTGACGCCAACAAAATGGTCCGCAATGGGGTGGCCCGAAGTCTCGCAGGCGATTTTTGCCTTCACGATGACGGCGGTAAAATTGCGCCACTCGTCGTAGCCCAGAAGCGATTGCAGCTCGCGGGCCAGCCAAAATTCGACCCCGGTTTCGGTGTGCCGGGCATGCGCCTCAAAGGTGGCGGTGAGGGAGTGGACAAGCGCGCTCTTCATCCGACAGCCCTTTCTGTTCGTGGCGTTAAATGGCTATCATTTATTGGTATAATAGAGCATGGCCAGGCCAATGTCAAGTAGGAACGGGCGTGCGGGTGCATGACATTTATGTGGGTTGGGAACCCCCTTTTGAGTTATCATGTAGTAAAAACAAAGGGGCCGGTCGCCTACATTAAGGTTCAGTGTCGAAACGAACACCTAACGTAAGGAGACCGGCCATGAACAAATGTATCGTCAAAAGCGTCATCTGCGGCATGGATGTCCACGAAGGCACCATCACGACC
>Ga0265297_10011262_pt1 | contig 10989 bp, 9 predicted proteins | sample Munlanlwell13791_FD_192502 | JGI IMG/M metagenome (GOLD analysis project Ga0265297, IMG submission 192502) | Leachate microbial communities from a municipal landfill in Southern Ontario, Canada - Leachate well 137-91 | ecosystem: Engineered > Solid waste > Landfill > Unclassified | place...
GAGGAGTCGTTTGTACCGGGAGAACTGGCAGTTGTCTGTCTGCGCAGCGGCACCAATTTGTCAGCTTCTATACTACCTTTTCTGCGAGACCAGGGAGTATCATTGATTGTCCGGTTTGGTTCGGGGGTGGATAATATCTCCGATCAAACCGATACTTTCAAGGTTGAGGCGGGGAAATTGGGTATTGTTGTTGAGAACACGCCTGGGCAGAATGCCAATGGCGTGGCTGAACTGGTGAAAGCCTTCACCTTAATGTTGCCGCGGCGGATTGGCTTTATTCTGCGACAACAGGCCTTGGGCCAGCCGATTGCCAAAACTGAGTGCCAGGGTACTGAAGTTTTGGCCAAGACCATGGGTGTCATAGGCCTCGGTTGGGTTGGTTCACAAGTAGCCAGAAAAGCCATAGGCCTTGGGATGACGGTTCTAGGGCATGACACAAGAGCAGAAATTGAAGTCGAAGATGTCAGCCGGGTGGCACTTGATACACTTCTGGCCCAATCTGATTTCATCTCAATCCATGTGCCATTGAGTCCGGAGACTGAAAGTCTAATCGGCGCGACTCAGATTGCAGCAATGGCTAAACGGCCGTTTCTGATCAACTGCGCCCGTGCGGGTATTGTTAATCTGCGGGCGGTTGAAGCCGGAATCAAAAGTGGCCAAATCGCCGGCTATGCCTCAGACGTTGATGATCCAACCGACAACATCTTTAGTCTATCTGACACTATTGTCACCCCGCATATTGGTGCTTCAACCAAGGAGTCAGAAGAACGCTGTGCGATCATGGGCGCGCGGCAAGTTGTAATTTGGCTCAGACAGGGCGCCATCCAGAATGGTGTTAATCTGACCGATGATGTTATTACTGGCTGCAAGAACGGAAGGTTGCTTGTGATTCATTGGAATCGGCCAGGCGTCATCAGCTCAATCACAAACACCGTGCCGGGCAATATCGGCGTCTTCAGCTGCAAAAGCCATGACGGCAGCAATTTGGCCTGCGCAATGCTTGGTCCGGATCAGCGCTTTGATCCTTTGTTGGTTGAACAATTATCCGGACTGCCGAACGTGATTCGGGTGATTGCCATCAATTGAAACCTTCTTTTTAATCTTCCTCCTTTTCCAAAGCTCACTTTGGGAAAGGAGGTATTTTTTAACTAATCAGCTTTAATTATTGACAAACTTATTATTTATGTTATAATACGGATGTTCCGCAATCTAGCCTCTCGCGAGGGGCTAGGTTCTAAAAACGGAACTGGTACCAGACTGTTTTTTCAGCAACCCTCAAGGTTTCCTGGAAGGTCGGCAGTACTGGTTGTTATGAAAGTAATTCATTCCGACCTAAAAACCGGAATGAAACGGAATTGACTTATGGCTGCTAAACACAGCGATCAAGAATTTGTCGAAAGCATCGTCCAAGCCATTGTGGCTCATCCCGGCGATGTTAAGACAGAAAGAACTGTTGACGAGATGGGAGTATTAATTACTCTTCATCTAAACCCAGAGGACATGGGCTATGTCATCGGCCGACAAGGTCAGACCGCTCGAGCGATTCGCACCCTGCTCAAAATTGTTGGTGCTAAAAACAACGCCCGAGTTAATCTAAAGATCCATGAACCGGAAGGTTCAAGACGATCTAGACCTACTGAAGCTGATACTTCAGTAGTTGATGACCTGAAAATCTAAATTAGATTTTAACAAAACCCCGATATTACTTCGGGGTTTTGTTTTTGATTTTTAAAGTTATAATTTCACTTGCCGCGAAGTGCCCCAACCGGAAACTGACTGACCATTGAGTTCTCCCTGGAACCAAATCAAGCCTTCCCAGATATTATGGCCGACAATTTCCTGGTCTGATACTGCAGCCTTAAGATTGAATTTAAAATTTAAATCGGAATTATTTAATTCTAGCTCTATCAGCCATTGATTTTTTGTTTTTGGGTTTTCCCAAAGAGTAACCGGTTTGATCTCAATTTTATGGAAATAAGTTTGTTTGCCGTCTTTAAACAAATTGCCATAAACTAATGATCCGGTTTGGCCATAATCAAAAATCAAAATCGTTATTCTTGATTCATCAGCCAGGTTTAAATTGAAAACCAGCCAGTTTTTGTAATCAATATTGAAATTTCCCCAAAAGTGGTCAAGCCAGGCACTTCCTTTGACGGGCACTAATTTTTTTTCTTCAAATAAAATTTGGCCATATGCTGTTATGTTAGGTAGGGCATAATAAAACATCTTGGTTTGATTCAAAAGGTTAATCTCCCCATCTTTTGAAAGGTTAGCAATCAATGGCGGCCGACTATTATTTAAATCAAGTTCTAAAAAACCATCCTCAAATAAAGTTTTTATTTCAAAAGAAAGATTGTTTTTACTCTTGATTTGATTAGACCCGTGGTAGCCGGGTAAAGGATGATTAAGATTAAATTGATATTTGGTAATTACTAAATTTTCATCATCGGGGAAATATTCTTTATAGGTTTTATTTTCGGCTAAATTAATCAAAGTCAAAAAAGAACCAATACCGGGGTTATATGTTTGGGAGAAATAGTATTGATTTTTCTCTTTATCTTCAAGCAAGCTGCTTAAAAACCAAATTTCCTGGTTAGCTTTTGAGTGTAATCCCGAATCTTTGGCTAAATCAAGCTGGCCGGCAATATAATGGGGCTGGGTGCTATAAACAATAATGGCGCCGATTATTAAATAAGCGGTAAGGGTTGCAATAATTACGCTTTTTGGGTTTAACCGGCTGAATTTTTTGGTGAAGTAAAAAACAATCAGGTAAGCGATAAATCCCGGGATTAAAAGCCACCAATTTATAAAAAAGGCCGGCAGCATGGCGGCAATGAAAATCAAGATGCTGATGATTTTTGCCGCTTTAGTTTGGCCAAAGATAGTGACTAAAGTTTTTGCCTGCTGTAAGTTGTCCCCTTGACCGTCTTTTATATCTTTAAAGCTGATCGCCAAAACCACCATAATAAAAATCATTAAGCCGAGGTGTTGAGGTAGCAAATTTATTGAATCGCCATTCTGAAAAAATAAAATATAACCGGCGAAAAACGCCAAAAGATAGTTAGTCCCTAAGGCCAAAGAACTTAAGACAAAATGCCTTTTTAAAAATATTGGTTTAAAACAATAAAAATAGCCAATCAATAAATAAATTGTGAAGATGACAAAGAAGGAATAACTTAGACTTAAACTCAGGGAACAAAATAATGCCAAATAAACTAATAAGATATTGAGCAAGTCGCTTTTTGTCAGGTAGTTTAACAAATTTTGATTATGGCTTTGATTGTCAAATTGGAAATCAGCCAAGTCATTCATTAACCGGCCAATTTGCCAGACCAAAAAGCCGCAAGCCAAAGCCGCTATAATCTTAATCAGATAAGCCGGTAAATTGTTTTGCCAGTCAGCTAAACTTAAGCGTTGGTAATAATATATGCCAAGGCCAAAAGCTAACATTAGCCAAACAAGCGAAGTGCGGAACCAATTTATGCCTTTTACCCAGGCGGCAAATTTTTCCCGATTAGTAAGATAAAAAATGATTAAGGCAAAAACCCCGGTGTTCAAGGTTAATAATAAAGTAAAAATATCATCACTGTAGCTGTATTTCCCGCCAACCAATTGATAGAGAAAATTAAGATAAGTCGGGACTAAGCCGTAATTGATGATTACCAGATAGGTCAGCAAGCTGCCGATAATCGCCTTGAGCCGGTTGCCCCCTTTCAAAAATAAATAAATAGCTGATCCGAATAAAGCTAAAACTATTTCCACTTTGATGCCTAAGCTGGCGCCCTGGCCATAGATTCCGCCGAGTCCGAGCGTAATAATTGATTGCCAGACCATTTTTAAACTATCAACTTCAAGATAAGACATATTCTGCCAGGTGGGAAAAATTAAATCAATCAATGGTGCAATCCAAATAAAACAGGAAAAAAGCAAAAGGGTTTTAAATATTTTGTAGATATCCTGGCGGTTTAAGAAATAGTAAATTAAAGTTAAAGCGAAAAAAATAACAAAATAAAAAGCTGGGTAATGTAGAAAAAATGGTTTGAATGCCAAAATTTGGCCACCGCCATCGCTTAAGCTTTCAATAAAATCACGGATTAAAATTACAAACCAAAACCAGGCTAAAAGCTGCCAGAGTTTAGCTGGAAAATTTTCAATTTTTTGAAGCAAATTTTTAATTTTATCAAACATTTATTTTTGGTCAGTATTCTAGCTGATTAATGCATCCACGCTGCCATTGCTTAAAGTGCCGGCCAGGTTCATTAACGTTTCCAAAGTTGGATTGGAATTAAAACCGCCTTCCAGTTTTGATAAGTTAGAAAGTCTTAAGCTTGCTTTAATAGCCAAATCTTCCTGTGACAAGCCGGTTTTTAGCCGCAGTTTTTTGATATTTTTCCCTAGTTTTTTTGGATTAATGCGCATTTATGACCCTTTTCACTATCAATATATTGCTAGCAATATATTGATAGTATATCCAAAAAAAAGCAGAGTGTCAAGCTTATTGGGTGGGGATAACTATCCTGATTAATTAGCTAATTTTAGCGACGGTAAGATTAGACAAAACCCCAAATAATCATTAAAATTAAGATAGTTGGTTAAATTCTTTTGGCAATAAAATATGAAGATAAATTTAAAGAAATGGCAGATTGCTTTACTCCTAATCACCTTGGTTTTTGCTTTCTTCTTGGTCTATAAACCTCATTTGAATTATCCTTATCCTTTTCATGTTGATGAATGGCATCATGTTTCCGAAGGGATGAGGCTTGGCAATTACGGTGAGTATTTTCAATTTTTGAGAATAATCGAGGACGCCCGGTTCAATGGGATTGAAATTGGTTTTCATTTTCTTTTATTTTTACTTTCTTTCTTTTTTGATTTGGTTTTAATTTATAAATTTTTGCCGGCAATTTGGATTTGTGTTTCAGTTGCCACTTTATTTTACGTCGTTTATAAAAAAAGCGATCATAATTTTATGCTGGCCTGGTTTTCGACGCTATTTTTTATTTCCATTAAATCCAATGTTAATGTTTTAGGCCTTTGGTTTTTTACCCCTCTGACCTTTGCCATCCCTTTTATTTTTTTGTATGTTTATTATTTTTCCGAGGCAATTGAAAAACAAAATAAAAAATTTATCATCATCGGTTCTGCAATCATGGCGCTAGTAATTCCTATTCATGCCCTTTCGGTTTTATTTTTCATTCCAGCCCTATTGATCTATTTAAGAATTAATGCCCGTTACGTTGCCAAAGAATGGAAGTTTTTTTCTTTATTTTTGTTGGTGCCAATCCTTGGAGTATTATTTTATAAATATACTCTTGCCATCCCCTGGCCGCAGTTATTAGGTCATATGTGGACGCATCTGCAATTTAAATTCGGCTGGGGAGTATTGGAAGTAAAAAATTCTTTAGTCGAAATCTATAGTTGGATTGGTTATATTTTAGCGGTAGTTGGTGTTTTATTTATTATTCTTGACCGTAATACCAAAAAATACGCTCTTTTTTTACTTTGGCCGGCCACAACTTTTTTACTAATTATCATTTATCGTTTAACTGGCGTATCTTACCTTAGTCCTTATCAGCGAAATCTTTATTATTTTGCCATCAGCCTGCCAATTCTTAGTGCTTTAGGATTATTTGGTATTTTAGAAATGGTTAAAACTCAGCTGGAAGACTTAAAATTTGGTTCAAGCTTGATTCCAGATGATGCTAAAAAGCTTATTTATGGTGGGGTAATTTTTCTGGTGATGATTTTAGCTTTTATTTCTTATTATAATATTCCTAAGCAGCTGGAATTATATCAGGCCATTGATAATAATGATTATGAAGCCTTATCGTTTTTAGCCAAATTGCCGGAAGGCGGAACGGTAGTGGCTTTACCCTTACTTTCATCGGCAATTTATCCGATTTCCGGCCATGAGCCATTGGCCAGCGTGGCTTTTTACGGGGACTCAACTAAACGGCAGCAGCTTTATGATTTTTTTGTCACGGCTGATTGCCAAGATTTAAATACCCGAATAAGTTATGGAATTCAAAACTATAATATTAAGTATATTTTGACAAAAATACCAATAAATTGTGACTGGCCTTTGATTTATCAAAAGAATAATTTTATCTATAAAGTCCAATGATTAATCAGGAAAATATTGATTTAAGTGTTGTTTTGCCCTGCCGCAATGAAGAAAAATCTCTCGCCGATTGCATCAGACAAATTAAAGAAATTTTTGCTCAAAATAATATCAATGGTGAGATAATAGTTTCTGACTCTTCCGTCGATCAATCAGCAGAAATTGCCAGGTCACTTAATGTCAGGCTAGTAAAACATGATCAATTCGGTTATGGCCGGGCTTGTCTTGAAGGTCTCAAAGCGGCCCGCGGTCAATATTTATTTTTGGCTGATGCCGATTTAACCTATGATTTTAAGGAAATTCCGCGGTTTCTTTCTTATTTAAAACAAGGTTTTGATTTAGTCTTAGGTAATCGCTTTGGCGGCCAGATGGAAAAAGGTGCCATGCCCCATCTGAATAAGTATTTGGGAAACCCAGTTTTATCCTGGCTTTTTCGGGTATTTTTCCGGGCAAAAATCACCGATGTCCATTGCGGGATGCGGGCAATTACTAAAGACGCTTTAAGTAGGCTTAATTTACAAACAACCGGTATGGAGTTTGCTTCGGAAATGGTGATCAAGGCTGTTAAAAAGAAATTGAAAATTAAAGAATTACCGATTAATTATTATTGCCGAAAAGGAGAATCAAAGTTAAAACCCTTAGCCGACGGTTGGCGCCATTTGCGGTTCATGTTGCTTTATAGTCCCCTCTTTTTATTTTTTTTACCCGGGGCCTTTTTATTTTTGGGCGGCCTGGTACTGTTGTTTCTGCTCTATTTTGATTTAGTAACAATTTTTGGGCTTAAACTTTTTTATCATCCAATATTTTTTTCGATTCTGATGATAATTTTTGGTTATCAATTGATAATATTTTCAGTTTTTGCCAAAACTTATGCCATCACCCATTTGGGCGAAGAAAGTGTGCTGATGAATAAACTTCATCGCCATATTACTATTGAAAAAGCCAGCTTAATTGGACTTTTAGGAGTTTTGCTGGGGCTGATAATTTACGGGGCGATTTTTTCCAAGTGGCTTCAAAGCGGTTTTGGACCCTTGAATGAAGTAAAAAATTCTCTTTTGGCTTTAACCATAATTATTATTGGTGTGCAAACGATTTTCTCCTCTTTTATTTTAAGTATTTTGGGAATTAAAGAAAAATAGATGTCAGATAAAAAGATTGCCATCTTCCATAATTTTTTGGATAATATCGGCGGCGCCGAAATTGTTGATTTAGTCTTGACTCGGGAGCTAAAAGCTGATATTTATACCACTAACATTGATCAGGAAAAAATTAAAAAGATGGGCTTTACAACGGAAAATATTTTTAGCCTTGGTAAAATACCGATTAATGCTCCTTTTAAACAAGAATTAGCCTATTGGAAATTTCGCCGTTTGAAACTTGGCAGAAAATACGATTTTTATATCATTGCCGGGGACTGGGCGATGTCGGGCGGCGTTAATAATCATCCGAATCTTTGGTATGTTTATTCACCAACGCGGGAAATTTGGGATTTGGCAAAGTATACTCGGAACAATACCGTTATTTTCTGGCAAAGACCAATTTTTGATTTATGGGTTTTTTACCGGCGCTTGATTAATAAGCAGGAAGTTAAAAAAATTGACAAGATAGTTTCCATTTCAAAAAATGTTTCAGGTCGGGTAAAAAAATATTTAGGCCGAGATTCAGAAGTGATTTATCCGCCGGTTGAAACAAAAAATTATTATTATCAAAAAAACGGTGATTTCTGGCTGAGTGTCAATCGTTTGATTACTCATAAACGTATTGATATGCAACTTAAGGCTTTTGCTAAGATGCCAAAAGAGAAATTGATCATTGTCGGCAGCTATGAGCAGTCTCGCCATTTTAAAGCCTATGCCGAATATATCAAAAAAACCAAGCCGGAAAATGTCGAAATCAGAAGTTGGGTCAGTCAGAAAGAATTGATTGACTTATATGCCAATTGCCGGGGTTTAATTGTCACCGCCAAGGATGAAGATTTCGGTTTGACGCCGCTTGAAGCAATGGCCTCGGGCAAGCCGGTAATTGCGCCAAATGAAGGCGGCTTTAAAGAAACAGTCGTTGATGGAGTCACCGGCAAACTAATTGATGACATTACCCCGGAAAAATTAATTAGAGCAATTGAAGAAATTAATCTTCGACCGGAAAGTTATAAAGAAGCCTGTTTGAATCAGGCCAAGAAGTTTGACCTACAAATTTTTATTGAAAAAATTAAAAGAGAAATTGAAAAATGATAGATGTTTCAATAATCATCCGAGCCTATAACGAAGAAAAAAAACTTAAGCAGTGTCTTGAGGCAGTTTTTAACCAAAAGACCAGTCATCAATTCGAAGTAATTATTGTTGATTCTGGCAGTACGGATAAAACTCTGGAAATTGCCACTGATTTTAAGGTTAAAATTATTAATTTGGAAAGAGCGGATTTTACTTATGGCAAAGCCTTAAATTTAGGCTGTCAGGCGGGCCTTGGCGAATATTTAGTTTTTTTATCCGCCCACGCCTTGCCATTTAATGATCAATGGTTAAATAATCTGCTCTTGCCTTTTGCCAGTCAGAAAGTGGCGGGAGTCTATAGTCAGGAAATTCCATTTCCCGATTGCAACCCATTGGCTGAAAGACAGCTATTGGCTCATAATAAAAAGATTTTAACTCAAGAAGCAAAATACTCATCTTTTTCCAACGCCGGGGCAGGGATTTCAAAAAAAGTTTGGGAGAAAATAAAATTTGACGAGCAATTGATTGCTTCCGAGGATTATGACTGGGCGAAAAAAGTCAAAGCTCACGGTTACGAGATCGTTTATGAACCAAAAGCTGTAGTTTATCACTCCCATAATGAAAACCCTAGACAGATTTTTAATCGTTATTTCCGGGAATTTTGTTCCACTTTATTAATTGACGGCCGGATGGTTAATTTTAATTATTTGTTTTTGGGAGTTTATTACCTTATAATGGATACTGTCTATATATTTAAAAATCATTATAATTTTTTTTGGTTTTTAAAATCACTATTCAATGTCTTATTAATATTTCTCGCGGCTTTATTATCTTTTTTCAAGCGAACCATAAAAACTTATGGATTATCGAGACAATAAAAATATAGATAAAATAGATGCAGGACTAATGTGGAATTTGTCGTCCAAATGTAATTTGAATTGCGAGTATTGCGTTTCCGCAGATTATCTTAAAGAAAATAAATTGGAAAATATAGATATCCCTCCCCTTTTAGAAACTTTGAAAAAAACCGGTAAAACTTTTTGTATTCAATTGACCGGCGGCGGCGAGCCATTTTTAGTTCCGAATTTTCTGGAAGCCTGCCAGGCTTTAACCAAAGATCATTATATTTCTCTATCAACCAACCTGACTAGCCCTAAAGTTAAAGAATTTGCCGAAATCATTGATCCCAAAAGAGTTCTATTGATTGCTGCCTCGGCCCAAATTAAAGAAATGGAAAAGAAAAATCTTACGGATTGTTATATCAACAATTTTTTGTTGTTTAAAAATAAAGGTTTTAACATTCGTTCCGTTGTCGTTGCCTACCCGTCCCTTTTGTCAGAGGCCGATAAATATAAAAGATTTTTTTCCGACCGAGGAATCAATATTGAATATAATAATTTCCGAGGAAAATATCAGGGTAAGGATTATCCTGCCGCTTATACCAAAGAAGAAAGAGAAAAACTTAGTCTCCACCCCGAGATTCATTATCAATACGGAAAAGTTTGTAATGCCGGGTATAATGCTGCTACGGTTAAACCTAATGGCGAGATTAGCCCTTGTCTGAAAATTAATTTAGATTTGGGGAATATTTATACCGGTATTCACCTGCGAAAAAATTTAATGTATTGTCCTTTAAAGTTTTGTGAATGCCCGGTCAATATTTACAGCCAGGATCTATTATCCAAAGCGATTCAGCAGGAAGGTGCTTTTCCTAAAAAGATTTTTTTGGAAAAGCAAAAGAGAACCCTGGCTAATTATTTTGATTTTGTTTTAGGCCAAATCGGTATTGTTCTTAAAAAATATTCACCGTGGCTATATACGGCTTTAAAGAAGATATATCATTAATCCTTCCAATGGCATACTATAGAAATAATATTTTATTGATCATGAATTAAATTTGTGGCGTTTGATTTTAAAAAAAGAAAATATCAGGTCGTTGTTTTGGCCGCGGGTCGAAGCGGCCGGGTTCGTCAGGCCGGTATTAGCTTACCCAAAGTTCTATTGCCAATTGAGGGAAAACCACTGCTTGGCCATGTTATTGATTATTGGCAGGCTTTTGCCAGTGAATTTATTTTTGTTGTTGGTCAGCAGAAAGAACCAATAATTGATTATTTAAATTGCTTAAAGATTAATAAGTCATTTGTTGAGCAAATTAAGCCAAAAGGGATCGCTGACGCTGTTTTTAGAGCTAAGGGAAAGATTAAAGATGATTTTATTTTGATTTTAGGTGATTGTTTTTGCCAAGGCAAATTTGACTTTCCGGCAGTGTTTGACCAGGGTCTTGGTGTTTGGCAGACTAATGATGAAAAATTTATTAAAGAAGGATATTCGGTTGAGATTCAAAATGGATATCTGAGTAAAGTGGTTGAAAAACCAAAATATATTGCCAATAATTTCTGTGGGATGGGTTTTTATTTTTTTCAGCCAAAAATATTTGATTATATTAAAAAAACCCCGGTTTCAGATTTACGGAATGAAATTGAGATTACTGATGTTATTCAAAAAATGATTGATGATAATGAAAAAATCACGCCAGTATTTTTTAAAGGTAATTACCTTAATATTAATTATCCTCAAGACATAACATAAAATAATTAAACGGATTTATCAGATGTTTTTTGCGCGGTTGAGAAAAGCAATTGAACAAAAAAGAAATTC
>Ga0265297_10011263_pt1 | contig 10988 bp, 4 predicted proteins | sample Munlanlwell13791_FD_192502 | JGI IMG/M metagenome (GOLD analysis project Ga0265297, IMG submission 192502) | Leachate microbial communities from a municipal landfill in Southern Ontario, Canada - Leachate well 137-91 | ecosystem: Engineered > Solid waste > Landfill > Unclassified | place...
GGACGTGGACAGCTACGGATGTATCTGGCAATTCGAGTACCTGTGTACAAACCATCACGGTAGAAGATATTACCTCTCCAGATATTACGTGTCCATCAGATGTTACGGTAAATTGTCAGGACGATAACAGTTCGTTATCCACCGGATTAGCCACAGCTACCGACATTTGTACCCCTGAAGCCAATATAGCTATTGCAGAAAGTGAGACGAGCACCTACAGTGCGGATCCGGCGGATGTGCTGCATTACAATTATGTCATAACCAGGACGTGGACAGCTACGGATGTATCTGGCAATTCGAGTACCTGTGTACAAACCATCACGGTAGAAGATATTACCTCTCCAGATATTACGTGTCCATCAGATGTTACGGTAAATTGTCAGGACGATAATAGTTCTGCATCAACGGGAGTAGCCACAGCTACCGACATTTGTACCCCTGAAGCCAATATAGCTATTGCAGAAAGTGAGACGAGCACCTACAGTGCGGATCCGGCGGATGTGCTGCATTACAATTATATCATAACCAGGACGTGGACAGCTACGGATGTATCTGGCAATTCGAGTACCTGTGTACAAACCATCACGGTAGAAGATATTACCTCTCCAGGTATTACGTGTCCATCAGATGTTACGGTAAATTGTCAGGACGATAATAGTTCTGCATCAACGGGATTATCCACAGCTACCGACATTTGTACCCCTGAAGCCAATATAGCTATTTCAGAAAGTGAGACGAGCACCTACAGTGCGGATCCGGCGGATGTGCTGCATTACAATTATATCATAACCAGGACGTGGACAGCTACGGATGTATCTGGCAATTCGAGTACCTGTGTACAAACCATCACGGTAGAAGATATTACCTCTCCCGTGATAACATGTCCTGATGATATTTCACAGAATGCGGTGTCTGGAGAATGCTCAGCATTTGTATCTATCACTGAGCCAACAGCAACAGACAATTGTTCTTCAATAATTACTTATACAGGAATTCGTTCTGACGGTTTAACTCTTGCAGAGGCATTCATTGCAGGTGTCACAACTATAACATGGACAGCAACGGATGTTGCGGGCAATACTTCAGTAAGTTGTGTACAAACTATTACCATAACCGGTAATGTTGAAATCACTGTGCATCCAGTATCACCCATTCCTATATGTGTTGATGGCACACTACCTGCTTTAACAGTGAATGCTGAAGGGGGAAGCCAAACATTGATTTATCAATGGTATTCAAATACTGTTGACGATAATACAACAGGGACTCTAATTCCAGGGGCAGATTTATCAGAATACACACCTGAAAGTTTTCCTGCAGGAACATTATATTATTATTGTATTGTAAGTTCTATTGGGGCGTGCGGACCTGATACGAGTAATACTGCAACCGTATTCATAGTTCCGGATCCTTCTGCTCCTACTGCATTAAAATCGCCTAATATCGCTACAGTTTGCGAAGGCCAAATGCTGACCATTACAGGCATTAATTACAATGGTGGTGGAACGGGCTCTTGTACTATTTGGTATTCGCATAACGGAGGTTCATGGACAACAATATTAACTCCTATTATTGCTGATGTAGATAGCACAAATACCATTGCAATTAAAAAGATATGTGATGGTTCAGGATGCGATGAATCACCGGTGAGCACCTATTCATGGAATGTAGCTCTTGACCCTGTCATGCCTGAAGCAACACAATCTCCATCAGAAACAACAGTTTGTGTCGGGCAATTATTGACACTGACAGATCCAGTTGACAATGGAGGTGGAACGGGGACATGTAATTTGGAATATAGCGTTGACGGAGGTGCAACATGGACTATGACAGCTCCTATGATAACTGCAATAATTGACACAAACTGGATATTGATACGCAAGAAATGCAGTGGAATGGGATGTGATATTTCTCCGGTAAATAGTTATTACTGGGTTGGTGTCAATGACCCGGCAACTCCAACGGCGATCAAATCCCCTGTAGTCGATACGGTATGTGAAGGTCAGGAGTTGACACTGACAGATATTATTGATAACGGAGGTGGAGCAGGCACCTGTACAATGCAATATAGCATTGACGGAATTAATTACGCTGACACCATACCTTTAATTGTCTCAACAATTGGGACACATAGCATATATATGAAAAAAGTTTGCGATGGTTCAGGTTGTGCTGAATCAGCAGTAATCACATATTCATGGGTAGTAGTAGCAGATCCTGGCATAACCATCGTTGGCGATCCTTCTACGATATGCTATGGTTGGACATCAACACTGAATGCAGAGGTAACAGGCGGCACGGGAATCGCAACGTATCAGTGGCAATACTGGAATGGCAGTGCCTGGGAAGATGTAGGAAGTAATAGCTCTGAACATATCACAGTATCACTGACAACGGCCACAGATTATCATTGCATTTACACAGTAAGCGGGTATGGATGTGATGCAGTAGTTTCTGCTTCCCAGACAATAGATGTAATACCTACGGTAGGGACGCCGACAGCCATCACGATAGAGTCGGGAAGCGATCCCTTATGTCAGTTGACCAATGGCACAACGACAACCGACTATAATACCACAGCAACCAATAGCACAGGTTTTAACTGGTCGTTGAGCGATCCTACAGCGGGTACAATTGATACTTCAAGTGGTTTGATGACTTGGGCAAATGGTTTTGCCGGGAGTGTTGATATACAGGTAACCGCTGAGGGATGTAATGGTCCGTCAACACAAGTCATACATACGGTAGTAATAACCCCGACAGTGGGGACACCGACAGATATCACGATAGAATCTGGCACAGAGCCTGAGTGCCAGCTGCTCAACGGGACAACGACAACAACTTATGCGACTACTGCAACAAATAACAACGGATTCCAATGGACCATTGACAATCCATTAGCAGGAACAATGAATCCGACAACAGGGGAGATGACCTGGGCCGATGGTTTTCATGGCACTGTAAATATTCAGGTAACAGCCGATGGATGCAACGGTCCATCAACACAAGTGATAAGGGCGGTGACGGTAGATCCATCCGTGGGAACCCCTGAATTTGTAATGGGTGGTACATCCACAATTTGTCAGGGTAATGCCCCTGTAACATATACGGCCAATGCAACAAATAATACGGGTTTAACTTATAGTTTGGATGCTGCCAGCCAATCGGGAGGCAATGCAATCAATCCTGTAACAGGCGAAGTAACCTATAACCCAACGTGGTCAGGCACTACAACTGTATTTGTCAGTGCCAACGGTTGCAACGGACCGTCAATAGCCAGCCATGTAGTAACGATTACCCCAACGGTAGGCACACCGTCAGCTATATCAATATTATCGGGTACAGAGCCGGTATGCCAGTTGCTCAATGGAACAACGACAACAGGTTATACGACAACGGCTACGAATAATACGGGCTTTAACTGGAGTATCAGCAACCCGGCTGCAGGAACAATAAACCCGACAACAGGAGAAATGATCTGGAATAATGGTTTCAGCGGCACGGTAAATATACAGGTAACGGCAAATGGTTGCAACGGCCCGTCAACGCAGGTGATAAGGACGGTGACGGTAGACCCATCCGTGGGAACCCCTGAATTTATAATGGGTGGTACATCCACAATTTGTCAGGGTAATGCCCCTGTAACATATACGGCCAATGCAACAAATAATACGGGTTTAACTTATAGTTTAGATGCAGCGAGCGAGTCGGGAGGCAATACCATCAATCCTTCAACTGGTGAAGTAACATTCAGCCCTGCATGGTCGGGCACTACTTCGATAACAGTATCAGCTTCAGGCTGCAACGGTCCTTTATCAGCTGAACACACAGTCACATTAACCCCAACTGTTGGAACACCAACACCAATAGTTGTGTCTTCGGGTACAGAGCCTGTATGTCAAATTATAAATAGTATTACAACAACAACGTATTCAACTACAGCGACAAATAATACAGGCTTTAGCTGGAGCGTAAGCAACCCGGCAGCGGGGACAATAAATCCGATAACAGGACTGATGGCCTGGGCCGATGGTTTTTATGGCACGGTAGATATCCAGGTGGTGGCCAATGGTTGTAACGGGCCTTCGGCACAGGTAATAAGAACAGTAACTATAGATTCTTCCGTGGGCATGCCTGTTTTTGAACTGGGTTCAACAAGCTCGGTATGCATTGGCTCGTCTCCCATAACTTATCATGCAAATGCACAGAATAGTATTGGAATAACTTATTCACTGGATATAGCATCAATAGCAGGAGGAAATATTATTAATCCATCTACCGGAGAAGTAACATTCAGCCCATCTTGGACTGGGACTACAATAATTACAGCTACAGCAACAGGATGTAATGGGCCTTTGAGCGCAGAACATACGGTACATGTAAGTCCGATGTTGCCTGTCAATGTAGGAATTACATCAAATCCTTCCGGAGCAATGTGCGAAGGAACTATGGTTTTGTTTTCTTCAGTAACTGTTAACGGAGGCAGTTCGCCGATATATGAATGGTTCCTTAATGGTAACCCTGTTGGTGCTAATAGCCCGGGATATGCCACAAATACATTACATAACGGCGACAAGATATATTGCCGAGTAACATCTGATATAAGTTGTGCAATAAATAACCCGGCAACCTCAGGGACAATTACAATGATAATAAAAACAAGCTTAACACCTTCTATAGAAATATCAACACCCTCTAATCCCGGATGTACACATACCATAATAAATTTCACGGCTGAGGTAGAAAACGGTGGGACAACCCCAGCTTATCAATGGTACTTAAATGGAGCAGAAGTTGGAAACAACAGCAGCACTTATTCCAGCAACAATTTAGCTAATGGAGATACGATAAGTTGCCGTTTGATTTCCAATGAAGCATGTGTTACAGTAAACCCTGTTTATTCGAATGATGTTATTATGATAATAGGGATGACTCCTTCTGTTAATGCAGGCAATGATGCTACATTTTTAGGGACGCCAATACAAATAGGTGATGTCGGCAATGGCCCCGGTATTATAAGTTGGTTGCCCGTTGCGGCATTGGATGATCCTTCCTCACCCACTCCAATAGCATCACCAGCCATAACAACCATTTATACTTTATCCATAAATAATGACGGTTGTGTTGTCACGGACGATGTTATAATAACAGTACCCGGCACAGGTTATGTGATAAGCGGCAAAACAATGTACATGGGCAAGGCCATAGCGGGAAATCCGGCGCCAAACCCACCGACATTCAACCCGATGCAATATAATATAGATAATGTGATAGTAATACTTAAAAATCAATCTGGGGATGAACTTGCACGTGACACCAGCAATGCTTTCGGACACTATTCTTTTGAAAACTTGATAAACGGAGATTATATATTATCTTACGATAAATATACTGTTGACACCATGCAATGGGTATTTGAGGTGAACGCTGTGGATATAGCTTTAATGAAATACTTTGCGGCTTCCAATCCACTTATTGACCCGTCAAGGAGTTTCAAGCCAATACACAAGAAAGCAATAAATGTTGACAACAATGGATATATCAATGCCACTGATATTGCCCGATTGAAAGCAAAGGTTGCCAGTCCTTATAATCCGGTTAAAAACTTCCCCAAGGGGAACTGGGTGAATCTGGACAGTGTTGTAACGGTTGACGATGGAAATTTGGATGTTGTGTTGCCTGTAATAGCTTATGGAGATTACGATGCATCGAGCATACGATATAAAGATAGCTCTTATACATGGAGTCAGGCCAAGAGTTTGCCTATGGAAGGCATTATAATGACTTCGCAGGAAGCGATGGTGTTGTCGAACGGAGATATTATCGAAGTTCCATTGCGAATCAGCGGTAAAATGAATGACTTTTCGGCATTGGGTTTGGAACTGACATATTCCAATGATGAGTACGAATTGGTAACGGCCGGTATGCCGAAGGCAGGTAAAGGAAATGAATCCATAACGCTGAATCCGAGTTTAGATGAAATTATTGCCGATGACAAGGATTTGCTGGTAACGGAAAACGAGGGTGTGATACGGGTTGTATATGCTACGACGAATCACTATGATGTAATAGAAAATGATGAGATACTGACATTAATTTTCAAACCAAGAAAGTCACAACAATCAGGAGAAATCGGTCTGAATTTGCAGGGCACGGGTGTGATAGCTGACCAGTATGGGCGTGAACCTGACGGGATATACCTGATAATTCCAAAGTTATTTATACAGGGCAATGGCAATACGCCTGAACTGGAATTAACCGGTTATCCGAATCCTTTCAGTGAAAATGTTACTTTAAATTATAACTTGCCTGAAACAGGAAAAGTAAACCTGAAGGTATATAATGTGCTGGGAGAACTGGTAAATGAATTGGTAAATCAGGAACAAACAGCAGGAAAATACACCATAGAATTCCCGGGTAAAGATTTACCTGCAGGAATGTATTCTTTTAAACTTGACTTCATAAATCAGAAAGAAATTATTTCCGCAATTTTGAAATTGATTAAATAATTTTTTACATTTGTAAAAAAAAGTAAAAACTTAAAAGTTTTAATTATGAAAAAAGTCGGTTTGTTTATTTTAATTGCATTTGTATTTAGCTTTAATTCATTTTCTCAAACTGTAACATTACAAAGCGTATCAGATGTTCCAACAAGTAGTGCTGTTTCGATTGATTTATCTATGACGGGTTTTTCTACAGCTATGACCGCATGGGAATTTAATGTTGTTTATGATGTTACAAAATTAACTTTTGTAAATTTTTCAAATTTGACAACTGCAATAAACCCCGCTTCAGATTTTGTATTATATGAAAATCCTGTTGGTTCCGGCATACTTTATTGCAGTCTTTCAAGCACGTCCACTGCAGCTGTAAACGGCTTGGTATGTAAAATAAATTTTTCAAACTATAATGGACCTGCTTGCACTAATTTGACATATTCTGACCCTCAATCAGGCCCTAAGTTTATAGCTAACAATGTTTATGAGAATTTTACAGGTATTACATGGGTTACAGGCCAGGTATGCGGTGTCACTACCGGTGTTGAAGAAAATTCTCCAAACGGTTCAGTTGAAATATACCCAACTATAGCAAGAGATAATTTGAGCATAAAATACAATATGCCTGAAAGCGGCAAGATAACTATTGGTATGTATAATTTGATGGGCGATGAGATTCAGAAAGTTACAAAGTATTTCAACGGCAATTCTCAGGAAATAGAAACAATGAATACCGCTAACCTAAGCGCTGGCTTGTATTTTATTAAATATCATGTAGAAACCGCAAACACAAACACTACAAAAACTGAAAAGTTTACAGTGGCAAAATAAAATTATTTTGATTGAAAACATAAGAGGCTGTATTGTTAAATCAATACAGCCTCTTATGTTTTTGATGAGCAAAACTATTTATTTGAAAAATAATTACTTACTTGTGAATAATCGTTAAAATTAACTTTTTCCATTTCAGCATTTCTGAATATGTTTGCAGGCACAATGAATATTCTGACCGAATCCCAGGTTACATCAATACTTGAATAAGCCGATCCGTCAGGATTGTAAAGTCTTAAATCTACCGAAGTAGGATCTCTGTATATAAACATTTTTGTCTGGTATAATCCATCAGGCCCTATACCTCCACCAGAATACCATGGGTAATTCACAGTTGCGCCTGACTTATAATAAGCTAAAATAAAGCTGGAATCTACCATTCCGGATGTTAATTCCGCTGGTTTAAAAGAAACCCAAAATAAATTGACAGCATTCAATACTGTTTCTCCGAAACCATATACAGTCACATTAGCATTGCCATCAGTGCCATCAATACCATTTGTGCCATTTGTTCCTGCAGGCCCTGCAGGTCCTTCTTTTTCGCAAGATGCAGCGATAATTCCTATAAAAAGAATCATTGCCAGAATTTTTAATTTTTTCATGTGTTTTTGTTTTTAGGTGGATATCAAAAATAATAAATTAATCACAGAAATACAAGTAATTTATATAAATAAAAATGAAATAATTTCCAGGTTGCAAAAAATCAACTCGTTAGCTTGATAAGAATCAGGTTTTTTATATCACTGATTATTTTAGAAGAATTCACTTCCATTCTTATTCCCCTGCCTTCAACATAAACACGGGCCTCGCTCAGTGTCTTTTTTATTTCTTCCGACACCTTGCTTTTCAGCACCTCCAGAGTGGCTTTTTCTCCAAACACCATGGCGAACAGAAAATATTTATCCTGTGGAGTCAGGTATATGATGACACGTTTTTTATCCTTCAGGCGAAAACCCCATCCCCAGTTTTTACCGCTATGCTTCCATTCTTCAACAGCATTTGGGTAATTACTGATAACAAAATCTTTGATTTCATTCCACCATCCCATGGATTTTAGCAATGCTTTCTCAAGCATTTTTTCATCTGGGGGTGCTGATTTATCGTCAAAAATACTTAATGCCATAACTTAAAGAATTGGTTTGTTATTATTTTCTGTTTGAACTCTCTTCTTTTTATGTGTTTTACTTACGCACTTATTCTCCTTTGGAGTTTCAATATCTTTCGTCAGGGTTCCTGTGAGTGTAGTTTTTTGCCATTCTTTTTCAGTTCTCTTTGTTGTCATTTTTTTCTCAGAAATATAAAAATCTGTTTTTTTATCCGGATTGCACCTCGAACAATTAGGTGCAGTTTTGCATGAGCTGAAAATAATACAGCAAAAAAACAGTGTGGATATTAAAACCCTTGATTGAGCTGATAAAAAATATATCATCGCAAACTGATGAATAACGAGAACGGAAAAACAAAAAATATTATTGCTTCAGCGATTGTATTTGTTCTGTAAGGATGCGGATTTTGCTTTCGGCATCGGCTTTCTTTTTCATTTCGGCAGCTACAACCTGTTCCGGGGCGCTTTTTACAAAACGTTCGTTGGATAGTTTCTTATTCACCGATATCAAAAAACCTTCAAAATATTTTAACTCCTCATGAAGTTTATTTAACTCACTTTCAATGTTTATATTGCTGTTTTCTAAGGGTATGTAAAATTCAGTGGAACGCACCAGGAAAGTAACAGAATTGTCAGGCTTTGTATCAACATAAGCCGTGCTTTTAATGTTGCATAGTTTTCCTGCAACAGTGTCGAAAGTGGTATCGGGTTTTTCATCATTGTTCTTCCGCACCATCAGGTCAATGGCGTCTTTGAAAGCAATATTCTTTTCCTTGCGCACCATGCGTATCTGCGAAATAACTTCCTGTACATAGGAGAAACTTTCTATAAAATGTTTATCATAAGCGGATGGTTCGGGCATACGCGACATCATCACAGACTCGCCGTCTTTTCTTTCACGCAGCTGTTGCCATAGTTCTTCAGTGATGAAAGGCATAAAAGGATGAAGCAGTTGCATCAGCTTTTCAAAAATGGAAACAGTATCATCCAGAGTTTTTTTATCAATAGGTTTTTGATAGGCCGGTTTTATCATCTCAAGGTACCATGAGCAGAAGTCGTCCCAAATAAGTTTATACACAGTCATCAGCGCATCCGAAATACGGTATTTTTCATAATGACTGTTCAGCTCTTCAAGAGCTTCATTCAAACGGTGCTGTACCCATTGTATCGAAACCTTGTTCTCTTCAGGTTGAGAGAGTGATTCATCCACATGCCAGCCTTTAATCAGACGGAAGGCATTCCATATCTTGTTGCTGAAATTTCTGCCCTGTTCACATTGCGTTTCGTCGAACAGCAAATCATTGCCGGCAGGAGAAGCCAATAACATCCCCATACGCACTCCATCTGCGCCGAAATTTTTAATAAGGTTCATGGGCTCAGGAGAATTGCCCAGCGACTTAGACATTTTGCGCCCCTGTTTGTCTCTTACCATACCAGTGAGATACACATTGCTGAAAGGTATCGACTTTCTGTATTCCAGTCCGGCCATGATCATCCGTGCCACCCAGAAAAACAGAATGTCCGGGGCTGTGATAAGGTCGTTGGTGGGGTAATAATATTTTATATCCGGATTGTCCGGCTTTCGTATGCCATCGAAAACAGAGATAGGCCAAAGCCATGATGAAAACCATGTGTCCAGCACATCCTCATCCTGTTTTATCTCAGAGGTTTGAATTTCTTTGTTCAGCAAAGCTGTGGCTTTTTCTGCTGCATCTTCAATACTTTTGGCCACCACCACTTTTCCTCCGGGCAGGTAATATGCGGGTATGCGTTGTCCCCACCACAGCTGGCGCGAGATGCACCAATCCTTTACATTTTCCATCCAGTGGCGGTATGTGTTGATGTATTTCTGTGGGTAGAATTTAACTTTCTCTTCCAGTACCACATTCAGCGCCGGCTTGGCAAGCTCCGACATTTTCATAAACCATTGCATCGAAAGTTTGGGTTCAATCACTTCGTCTGTTCTTTCAGAAAATCCAACTTTGTTCAGTATGGGCTCCGTCTTTACAAGGTGGCCTTTCAGCCGTAGTTCCTCTGTGATTTTTTCACGGACAACAAAGCGGTCTTCCCCGATGTAAAGCTGGGCTTTTTCATTAAGCGTTCCATTGTCATTGAAAATATCTATGCTTTCAAGCTGATGTTTTATGCCAAGATTATAATCGTTGATATCGTGAGCCGGAGTAACTTTTAATGCACCGGTTCCGAATTCACGTTCAACATACTCATCAAAAATCAGCGGAACTGAACGCTCGACCAGCGGGATAATTATACGTTTTCCTTTCAGACGCTGATATCTTTCATCTTCGGGGTGCACGCAAACGGCAGTATCACCCAAAATAGTTTCCGGACGTGTGGTGGCGATGGTTATCCATTCGTCTTCACAGTCTTCTATTTTATAACGTACATAATACAGAGCAGAATTTACTTCTTTATAATTCACTTCTTCGTCTGAGACAGCAGTGAGCGCTTTCGGGTCCCAGTTCACCATGCGGACACCCCGGTAAATTAATCCTTTATTGTAAAGGTCAATAAAAACATCTATCACGGATTCGTAC
>Ga0265297_10011264_pt1 | contig 10988 bp, 12 predicted proteins | sample Munlanlwell13791_FD_192502 | JGI IMG/M metagenome (GOLD analysis project Ga0265297, IMG submission 192502) | Leachate microbial communities from a municipal landfill in Southern Ontario, Canada - Leachate well 137-91 | ecosystem: Engineered > Solid waste > Landfill > Unclassified | place...
TTTCTTTATTAACATGTCGTCAAGTATATTGACTGGCGATTGCGGCTGACTCGCTCCAAGTACGAATGTGGTCATACATTTCTTATGGAATAATTTATTCGGTTTTCTGCCTCTTTTGCTGCCTAAATAGCGCCTTTTTCCTCCTCTTCTGTTGCTTCTTCCTATTTTTATTCTTTGCTGCTACAGCGGTATCGTCATCCTTTAGTACAATGCTACCAAGGGCGGTAGGCTTCATTGTGATAGTGTGGTGGACCTTTGGCCTCTTTGTCGGCGGTATCCATGAGTTTGGTGCTCCTACCCTGAAATGCCCAAGGTTAGGATTGGCCTTGTACCAGAACACGCAGTCGGCCAGGTCGTAGCTCAGTGACCTCAGGTTTAAAACCATCACCCTGTGGTCAGATGTGAGCCCCTTGAATGCCGCCTCAAACTGCTCCAGCTTGGGGAACACACCACCAAACTGCTCATGAAGCTTGCGCCGCACAGAGGCAATGTTCTCCTGACATAACACCGCATAGTCGAACATGCCACGCATGCTCATTTTAACCTCCATGAGGTACTGGAAGGCAAAGAAACCGTAAGTCTTCTTCCATCTTCCGTTGAACATCAAAGCGCGCATAGATTGGTCATTCCATATCGAGGGTTTCAGATACTCCAGATCCTCGAATACGAACAGTGATGGAGGGCATTCGAAGCCATACTTTTGGGCTACCGTTTTCCTCTCTTCCTGCATCCTCAGGTCGTTTTCAAGCGCATCACAAGGGAAATGCTGACCATCGGCCAATGATACTACTCTGTGTGGAGGAACATAGTTCTCCCACGGATGGTCCTCGTCATATGTGCCAGAATAGACCTTGGCATCATATACCTTATCCTTTAGGTGATATAAGAAGTCCCTCATCACTGTAGACTTGCCTGAGCCACGACCACCAGCGAATAGTATAGTGGCATGAAGTTTGATGGTACTTGGATCGAACTTCTTGAACTCTGTGTACTCACCGTCACTCATTTTACTACTGTTTATTTAAATAACTTCATCATTTTTTTACACAAAAAATGTGAGCTGGTTCATAAAAGAACCCAACTATCAATCAAACATGCCTTTTGCACCAAGCGTTCCTGTTCAGCACCAAGGTTTTGGCACCAACTATAGAGCAGATAAGGAGAATGAGGGCAAGTTCATGCGCGCTACTTATACTGCCGATGCACCTGCTACATCAACCCAGGCTATGCCTCTGAGGAATATCCTCATTCCTATTGTGGGCTTTGGCATATTGGTAGGAGTTGGCTACCTCGGATACACTGTATGGAAGTCTAGGGGTGGCACTATCACTGCTACGGCTACGTTTTAAGTAACTTTGTAAATAAATATATTAGACATCCGCGTGGTATCTAATAACGCGATCATATAACCAGGGTATCTCCCCCTCAGAGTCTATTGTGCCATATTCAGAAGGACTCTTCTGTTCCGCTGCTGCCTTGGGGTTGGGTAGGAAATCGACTGGCAATACATTATGCGGTTCGACATTGGAGTTTAGGATTCCATAGTCCTTGTATATAGAGGCTACGAGCTCGCTACAGAACAACCAGTGCTTTGGCGGAGAACAGCAACAGCCGCAACAACAACAGTAACATGATTGCATTGTCTTGAACAGTCTGGACTCCCTTATCCTTCTACACAATGGTATAGCCGCACCTGCCAAGTCTATCGCAGAGGCATTGTATGTCCTACCATTGTACTTGTTATAGATGGTCTCCCATGTGATATCAATGTTCGGTGGCCTGAACTTCTCTTTTAGTGGACACCATGCTAACATGGTATTTGGGCTGCTATCATATGATGGCACCACCCTATCCAAGGAACGTAGTTGAACACCAAACTTGGGCTTACCATCAATGGCAGGCACTCCATCTGATAACTTTCCACTCTGTGTAGATTCAAAGACATAGATAGTATCTGTACTTCTTAGCACATGGCCTGGTGGAAATGAAGTGCCCAATACAACAATGCCCGCATGGGTGTAATCTCCTGACCCAGTGCGAGTCTGCTCGACCTTGGATATCATGCTGGATATGAAATCAGAGCCCCTGAACAGGAGCAAGTCCAGTGTACGCATCTTGGGTTTGATTGCGGAGAATGCCTCCCCTGGCTTTACGTGTTTCGTTTCTTCGCTCATATTCACTATTAGAAAGAAATTATATTTGAAGATTATTTCATTAGATAAAATAGTAGGGTACCAAAAACGAGGGGCCTTGAAATGCAAGGGGGTGATACGTATGATCCCGAGCATAATTTTGCCATATGCTGCGATAGGGTGGTCTCGGAAACAGACATGAAACGGATGACATCCGCGCCAAGATATGAGGAGATAAGACAGAAGATAGCAGAAGATCTGAACAAGACAATATCCACAAACTACGAGTCACTATTAATGGATTGGGAAACCACTGGACCTGATGTGGCGAAACACTTTTTCTATTATGATGATGAGAACAAATTAGTGACCCGATATGATTACAAGAAGGAAGTGTGGTCACCATTGATAAAGGCATATGTCTCGTGGTTTGGCGTACCAGAAAAGAACATGTCGAGCCTCTGGAGGGAAATCATTCATTGTATGCTGTCGACCCCAAACTTCGAGGTGGTTGCTACGGATTCATTCAAGGCCTGGGCATATGGCTGCACATGTAAATGGGCACTGAAGAAATGGCAGGGGTCAAACAAGTTTAAAAGGAGCCAGAAGCAGAGGGATTCATACCAGCCCTTGTGGCACGGGCAGAGCATGCAAAGTCCTGACAGTTTGGTGACCAGAACGTATTCTGCAGCTCAATACCGTACAAATCCGCAAGGCCACCCAGGGTTTGCGATACCTGCACCTCTTCCTTTGGAAGCGGGGTGCTCCACTTTGTCCAGCTGTCGGATGACTGGGGCTCAAAGGTAGATACTGGCTTGCTGGCCATGTGCGGCGCTGCATCCATATAAGATTTGACATCAGTATATGGTCCGGTCACAGGCATAACACGAGACCCGAATTGCATATGAGGAACCTTTGTATTAAAAAAACTCATGTCTCCTTTCTTTTAATTATACTATCACTACTTTTTTTTCTAGAAAAAGCAGCAAGCTCATCCACCTTTGCCTCATAGCGTTTTATCAGATTGCAATTTGTGCATAAGCCACATATGGCCACTATAATGTACATCACAAATAGGATTCCTAGAAGGTTTAAAAAGCCTACGACGAGGACCTTATCTGACTCTGCTGCGTCCATAAATTCTTAATATGAAATAATATAATTCTTATTGCTGAAATGTCATCTGCGAGAAGGTTAAACGCCGAGATCCAAAAACTACAGAACCTACTCGAGACAAATGAAAAAGAGTATAAGGCAATACACGAGCAGGTTAAGGATGGCATCGTAACGTTGCAGAGTATACGGTTGCTCAAGGAGATAAAACAGCTGCGTCGACAGCTAAAGGATCTGAATGTTAGGCTACGCAATGTACAGTACGAAGAGACGGCCGCTGCCGAACCGCCGCAGAAGAGGATCAAAAAGACCTGTAGCTGTGGCTGTTCGGACCTGGTAGAGAATGATGGCCATATGACCTGTCCAGAATGTGGCAATACCAACCTCAAGGACCGTACTATTGATACTACTCCTGGGTTTAAGGATGCGCCAGGCACCAAACACAATGGCTATATGCCATCGAATCACTTTGCTGAGATTCTCGCACAGTTCCAGGGCAAACGCCGAGCCTATCCACCAGCAGATGTAGTGGCACTTGTTGAGAAGTACTGTGATAATTATCGCATCCCACAGAGGCGTAGGACGCCCACGGTTGTTCGAAAGATGCTGCGAAGAATACAGCGGGATGATGACATTATGAACAGGCAGAAGAAATTACAGGAGAAGTTTCGCCGCAGACGGACCAAGCCTGCACGGAGGACAGCAGACTATACGAAACAGTCTGCAAAACTATTGCGTGCGCTACAGGTCAGTAAAAAAGGCAAGATCTATTACAAGTACAACACTGTTTATACCGAGCCTGAGAAGGCTCCTCCTGTAGTGGCCGCGGCTGCCGCACCAGTAGAAGATGTTCCTGTTGTCCGTAAATATACAGACTACTATAAGCATGCGGTGGAGATATCTAAGATACTGAACAAGAATGTTGACGTGCCAGAGTTGAGCGAGTCACAGGAGAGGGAGATCAAGGCGCTGTTTGATAAAGCCGTGGAGGCTTATAAGACATCTGACCGCTACAAGGCTAGAAAGAAGAACCGAGGCAATAGGCGTAAAGAGGAGCCCAACATTCAGAACTACTTTTATATCCTCTATAAGATTCTGCACATGTGCGGCTACGAGGAATTTTTATCAAATATCCCGCTGCCAAAGAGCGTCACCAATATAAAGGACAACGATGAAAATGGGTGGAAACATATTTGTCAAAAGAACGGCTGGGCATACACGCCCACTATTTAATTTAACGTCTCATTTTTGCGTGCATAGCAATATCTATTAGCAATAAGGATATTACTATGCCTCCAATAAAGATTACAGTTTTCTTAACGTCTGTCATATCCTTTGCATACATCCACTGTTCTATGATTTCAGGTGCAAAAGCGGGGGCTGATAATGTCTGTACAGCCGGCTCCTCTTGGCCACATGATGGCTGAGCTGTTGACGGTGGGTAAACTGTGGAAATGGGATAAGATTTAGGGGTGATGGTTACTCTGCTTCCTCCTGGGTAGGGCATATCTTTCTTAGAATATGAAAACCTTTCTCTTTATTCTATTAAATTCATATTTTTCATCTACGACCGCCCCTCTTTTTCGTCGGGAGCGAGATCTTGATGCCCAGGTTGTCCTCCGAACCGCGCTCGCTTGCAGTCTCCTCTGTAGTTTCCGTAGTCAACGGTATTTCCCCTGCTCCAGTTCCATCACCGGGGATGACGATTTTATTCTCGGCCAAATCTGGCTGTTCGAATCGGATAGTCTCTGTGTTATGTTCTTCCTCCTCGTCTTCACCATCATCCTCTTCTAGGTCGCCCAAATCATCATCATCTTCCTCTTCTTCACCCTCCTTTTCTTCCTTTGGCATCTCGATTGGGTGGCCTGATACTTCTGGCTTGGGCTGCTGGATATCATCTCTGGTAGGTAGAGGTTCTGATGGCTTCTTGGTAGGAGATGGAGACTTCTTTGGAGAGGCCGCAGGTTGAGGCTGGACATGAACGATGTCCTCCTCATTCTCACCCGACAGCATGGCATTTGCAGCGGCCTTGGCGGCGTCCTTGTCATTTGCCACCTTTTGTGAGTTCAGAGTCATCGAGTTCGTCACATGGGTGAATAGCACTAGATCATAGGTGGCGTTGATGAGCTCAAAGAACTCGCCCATGTTTGAGTTGACCTTCTTCTTGATGTATTTACGCCATAGCTTCATAAAGGCTGGTTCATAGATGTGCATGTTCGCTTTGATTATATCGCTGAGGTTTATGAGGGGTTTTGGACCAGAGAGCTTTAGGCTGATATGTAAAAGTTTCTGGAATGGATCATATCGTTCATTGACGGCCTCGAACGCCTTGACGCTTGACACAAAGGCAAGGCCTAACATACTGGCACCGATCTTATCATCGACGACACTCTGCTGATATGCAAGGATCTGTGTCAGAGTCTGCTTGGGCAGCTTTGTGGTCAATGGTACGGAAGATGGTACAGCTATCTTCTTTTGCACGGTAAGACGCCTGATTTCCTTTAGTATTTCCAGCTTTTCAATCTCCTCATTGATGCGTTCGGTCTCAGGATCGGCAGGGGCTGCGGGTTTCTTTGCAGGTTCGACAGGAGTAGGAGCATTGCTATTATTAGTCTGAGGAGCAGTAGAGCCAATGTCCTCCCATGGCATCCGTACCCCACCACCATCGATCTTTTCCGTAAACTTATTCTTTGATGGTCCGGCAGCCTCAGCCTCTTCTTCGCCATCTTCCACCTCTTCTTCCTCTTGCTGTTCATCCTCTGCGCCCTCTTCTTGCTGTTCATCCTCTTCGCCTTCTTCCAGCTGGCTCTCCTCTTCGGGGGGCTCCTCTGGCTCGGGCTCAAAGGTGTTAGTCTCATCTTTCTTATGGGGGTCCTCATGGATGACAAATTTATTCGCAGGGAGTCCATCCTCTGACGATGGTGCTTCACTGCCCTCACCGTCTTTACCAGAAGAAGGCTTACCTGCCTTGGCAAAGTCCTTGGCAAATGATGGATTCTGGTCCAGCATCTCCTCGATGGTTACAGGGCTCTTCTTGGCAAAGTTCGATGATGGCCATTTGTGAGCAGGTGTTGCACGGCGCATCGGTCGGAGGGGGGCCTTTTTCTGTGGTGCTTCCTCTTTCTGCGCGGGTGTAACAGGCGCCTCTTGGAACAACAGTTTTGCCTTTTTAGGTTTCTCCACGTTAGCTTTAGGCTTATCATCATTAATAATGATAGTATTAGTATTGTCGTTGGGTGGAACATCGGCCTTTGCAGAGACGACAGAGGCAGTCTTTATGCTTGGCACATCGGTGGTGTCGATAATCACTACGGATTCGCCCTCCTTCTTAACTCTCACTATGGGGTCGTTCGGGGTTGCCGGAGTGTTAACGGCCTTTTCTGGATTGATCTCAACCTGCTGCGTCGAGGATGTCATTTTCTGAAATTATTCTTACCAACTGAATAACAAATAATTTTGGTCAGAAAAACAAATATTTGTATGGCGGAGGATAAGTTCGTGTATTCGGTTGAAAATTTTAGCGTGCAGCAGTGGCCAAGCGAGATGTGCGATGGCTGCCAAAAACCCATGAAGGACTGCCTCATCATCCGCGTCAAGGAGCCAAAAGTAATAACATCCAAACTCGTGCATTACGAATGCTTAACAAACTGGTTGAGCGCCCATAAAATTCAATTTTAATGTGTACAATCCATAACTTCTATGGGCGCCATTGGCAATTTTTTTACTACCCTTTTGTTTTCAAACACCTTATGCACCGTACAGTAGTCCCACTCCACATACGATCCTTCACCCAGCCTGTCAAACTCGGCTATAGCAAAGTCGTACTTCTTCTTGGTCTTTGCGTTGAATATGTGCGCCAGCCCCCTGGAACCTGAATCACATCCACGAAAGTAGCCCCCGTCCGCCCAGTCAGGGGGCATCTTGTAGGCCACTATAGAGTCCAGATCACATACGCGTACCCAGGGCGGCTTTGTTATCGGATCCGAGTAGCACTTGCATCCCGGCCCCGACACTGTAGGATCCGTACGGCATTGGGCGCTCGTAGGTGGTTCCCATTTTTGGTAGGCAGGTTTGCTAGGGGTCGTGAACGCCTTGGGTGGCATTGGCACTGGTGCTGGTGTAAAGCTCTTCTTTGGCCTTACTATCCTTCTGGGCTTCTTCATAGGGGGTGCTGCCGTCTCATCTAAAGTCTTGACCTTCTTCGTCCTGGGCTTGTATACCCTCTTTTTCTTTACCACAGCCGTCTTGTCATCCATCTGTATGTCTGACGTCAGTATGAAATAATTTGTGTCGGGAGGGGGTCCGACTTTTAAGGTCGGAAAAAAAACCAAGTTCTATTATATAAATGAGCGCGCAGGGTGGGAGTGACCCCGATGTCGAACCATTTCATTCACCCGCCGATCCGATTGTCGGCCCAGCCGAGCCTGTACCAGCAAATCCGATGCAGCCGCCCTTGGATGAAGAGGTGATAGCGGCATGGGAGAAATATGCTCCTGGTGTTGACCCGTACAGACCCTCTGATCTGACATGGGATAGCTATCGTACTGTGTTCGATATATTTGGTCTCGATCCGAACCTTCCTATCAATGCTGCATTGGTCGTTAGGATGTTTCAGGCTGCCGTGGCTGACTTGGCTACCATCATGCAACACCTGGAGCAGACTAGGCGACTTAACAGAGGAGGCAATAGCATGTGTATGGATCTATTGTTCAAGCGCCTCGATGCGTATAAGAACAACATATCAGGATATGCACAGTTAGCCTATATCACGCAACGAAAGGTAACGGATGTCCAAAACGCCGAGAATGGCATGTGGCGTTTCATACCGTTGGACACAGACGAGCCCGAATCCGATTTTCAGAAAGTGCTGCAGTTCATTCTGACAGACTGTGCGAGAAACGGATGGAGGCGATACAGGGATAACTTCATGCAGCCCTTAGAGGTCGAGGCAAAGGATGAGCAGGGCAATCTGTTGCTGAACGACCGTGGGGTACCGAAGTTGTTCAGGACATGTGCTTGGAAGGTCACGCAGAGCATAGAGGAGTACGTATGGTCACTCACGGGATATGGTGCAGTACATGCCTCACTATGGTTCCATATGACGAAAAATGGAGGCGAAGTGATAAAGAAGGTCATAGATTATCTGAAGACCTCACAGGAGCCCCAGATACCGTGGCTGAACCCGGACCGTCATATCTTCTCCTACACAAATGGATTCTTCGATGTGAAGCAGCAGCTGTTCTTCAGCTACAACGACCCTCGCATAGATCCACATCATGCAAACTTTCCAGTGGCATGTAAGCACTTCAACGTGACGTTCGACCCACTATGGCTGGACAAGGGAGCCTTTGCAGATTACTTGGACGTTCCGACGCCTACACTGGACAAGGTGCTTCACTACCAGCGACTGACAGAGAACCAGATAAGATGGCTACTGGCACTCATTGGAAGACATTTTTACGATTTGGGGGAGCTTGACGAGCATTGGCAGATATTTCTATTCCTAAAGGGAATGGGCAACACTGGGAAGTCTGTAATACTGACTGAGATATTGCAGAACTTCTACGAGCAACAGGATGTCGCCCTCATAGGCAACTGCATAGAAAGACAGTTTGGTCTTGGTGCCATATACGACAAGTTTCTGGCTATAGCTGACGATATCCGAGAGGATCTGCAGCTTGACCAGTCTGATTTTCAGAACATGGCATCCGGTGGCGCGATCTCCTGTGCAATCAAGTTCAAGGCCCCCAAACCGTGCCCGCACTGGAAGGTGGACATCACGTGGGCAGGCAACGTGGTGCCAAGCTTTCATGAGAACGCAGGCTCTGTTGCCAGACGGTGGCTGGTGATACCGTTCAGCAAACTGGTTCAGAAGACAGACCCTATGATTCCCACTAAAATTGCGCAAGAGATGCCAGCCATCATGTGCAAGTGCAATAGGGCCTACCATGAGATGCTGAGGCTGTATAGGAACGTTGGGCTCTGGGATATCCTGTCAAAGGAGTTTTGGGACCAACGCGACCAGCTAACTGCCGATACCAACGCCCTCTTCAACTTCTTGATTGCTGGGCCCCTGGTTTATGCCAAGCCTTCTGGCCCAAACGACGAGAACTTGTCGGTAGAAGACAGGGAGAAGGCTGCTGCGGAACGAAAGAACAAAATATATGTGCCGCTAAACATATTCAAGGGAGAGTTTATGCGATTCTGCAAGGAGTCGTCGCTGCGACCTCAGCAGTGGTCATTAACGTATTGTATGGGAGCCATGGCGCGCAAGGGGCTAGAACTTGACATGCGACAACTACGAAAAGTCTACCCTCGCACTGGCTCTGGCGAGTTGAAGCAGATCAAGGGATGGGTGATTGGCGTGGACCTACAGGCCAATGCAGCTCAGGATGAGATTATATCAGCTGATGACGACGAATCTGCAGCTATGGATGCTGCTCCAGCTGCCGCCGCTGCAGATGAACCACCGCAACCACCCCCGGCTCAAAGAAGGTACCCTGAAGATCCCGAACCCAGCCCTTTACCATATAAACGACAACGTACTTAATTCCATTTTTAGGAGACTGGATTGAATTAACGATTATACGATTAATATATTCAATACAATATCCTTTTTTGAGTAACTCAGTCATCCCAAGTGAATGCCAGCACGTTTGTAGTGGGCGTCTGTATTGGGGCCTCCTGATATGCGGGTGCCAGGTTGCCTACAATAGCACCAGGATAACTGTCCATCGGATCATCGCTTATAGCCTTTGTAGTCTGCATAGCTGTGGGGTTGCCCCTTGAAGTAATTATAGCCTTACAATCAAATTCCATTATATGTATTTGAAATATACATAGATATTTTATTAGACGGCCACAGCATGGATGTCGAACACCATCTCGCTATAGACGTGCATGTCTGCGGTAGCGTTGGCCATCTGTACGTAGGCAGAAGTTGCCTTAGTGTCTGATCTGATGATGATCTCTGGCATTATCTTGACAACGCCCGAAATGTGGGTGAGTTTGAAGACCCCGTAGCAAGAGGCCGCAATGCTCCAATTGCCCATATCTACGATGTTGGAGAGAGACTGCCATGTTGTTGCAGAGGCACCAAAGAGAAGATTCGTATCAGTAAAGGTAGCATAGACCGTATGGCCGCCGCCACCAGCAGTTGACATACCTGTGATCTGGAATGCTGGAACTTCCAATTTCCAGAAGGTGCTGGACTTCTTCAGAGTGGCGACGCAGGTGCCAATGGCGGTGGCAGGCGCTGCTTCCTCCACCCATGTCATGGTGATCTTATGTACCTCGGTAGGAACATCCGCAGTCGTTCGGATACCATCTACGTAGCTCCTTGAAACTATGGTGCTGTGCTGATTATATGCCATTTGTAGCAGTAAAGGTTTGTAAATATGCTGATATATTTTTTAATCAACGACCCATTTTAATTTGAGTATTTATTAGGTTGATCAAGTTATATGTGCTTTGCATGTACTCTGTATATATGGTGCGTAGTTCATCGTACTTTGAACGATCATACAGCCAGATGTTTACCAGGTGGTTGTCAATATCTAAGATAATAGAATGGGCCTGACAGTTTTGCAGCTTACAGTCATCATTGATTTGTGCTACCAATTTAACACCAAATTTTTTACCGTCGGCCTTCATCACGTTCAAAACTGAGACGTACTGGTTCATCATCAATATAGACTGGGCTGATGCCATCCCGTTTGCACGTTTAGCAGTTATGCCTTGACA
>Ga0265297_10011265_pt1 | contig 10988 bp, 13 predicted proteins | sample Munlanlwell13791_FD_192502 | JGI IMG/M metagenome (GOLD analysis project Ga0265297, IMG submission 192502) | Leachate microbial communities from a municipal landfill in Southern Ontario, Canada - Leachate well 137-91 | ecosystem: Engineered > Solid waste > Landfill > Unclassified | place...
CGTATCAATCGGTGCACACTTTTGAGGCTCAAGGTTTCCCCCCATCCAGTGGCCGATATTTCCTGAACAGGTCGGATTTTCCTGAATACCCTGGACAAAAATCAGGAGGTTGGGGTTCGTTGATAATACTGCCTTTCCGGCACGCTCTGCCGCCTTATTCCAATCGGTCGCGCTATTCCCGGTTCCCCACGTTGCCTTCCCGTGTGGCTCATTTTTCAGATCAATTCCCATGAAATAGGGGGTATTTTTATAGCGGTTGGCAAGAAACTGAAGATCGGTAATCCATTGCTGTTCACTATAAGATCCAGAATACCAAAGCTCGGAGATAACCTGACCTTCTATTGAATGGTGATCGAGTAGTATATACATCTGCTGGCGATTCAGCTCGCCCATAATCGCATCCAATACCTCGAGACTGTTTTTTCCCTGTAAATCAGAATTTTTAGCATAGTCAATTGAGGTTGTGGCGGTACCCCGAATCACTGCCGGTGCAAACGGAACCCTGACGGCGTTAAACCCGAGGCTTTTCATCTGAGCAATCATATCTTTATAGTTACGAGCCCAGAGACCATGGGCAACGTTCGTTCCTGTTTCAAATCCGAACCAGCTCACGCCCTTCAGACGAATCGTCTGACCGTTCTGGTAGATTGTATTATTGGAAGTCGAGTACCCGCTTCCAGTAGTCGGAGTCGGGGTTTGAGACGGAGGGGTCGGCGTTGGTGATGGTATAGGATTGTTCGGAGTCGGCGTCGGCGTTACCGATTCTGAAACCCCGAATATTATTTCATCAATATAAACAGCCGGTTGCGAGATTCCTTTGGCTTCCTGAAGAACAATTCCGCTAATGAAAGCATTATTCGGATTAAGCATACCTATCGGTATAGAATACTGTTTCCACTCAGTAGTCGGACTCCCGCCGACTCCGTTTAAGTTTTTAAATTCGGTTATTGGCGTCCCGTTGGACCCATACAGAGCAATCTTATACGATTGGCCGCTATTGGTACCTTTTAGTGCAAATTGAAGGGACGTTCCTCCGTCAATTTTTAATGCCTGATTTGCATGAAGATAGAGCCCTGCCCATGGATTCGATGCCGAAAAAGAAATCGCCGTACTTCCGCCATAGACAGAAGTACTGTCGTGCAGAGAAACACTTCCTCCCCAGGACCAGTTCGACCATCCTTTTTCGAGACCGTCGGAATAAACAGCACTTTCCGAAGAGGATGGGATACTATCGGTAGTAATTTTTTGTAAGGAAATCGAGTCAATATAGGTAGTTTTTGCTGCCGCACCCATTACCTCCTGCAGAGCAAGTCCTTTTATCGTATGACTACCGTTAATTTTACTAATTGGTATATCGTATTCCTTATACGACACTGCCGCCGATGACGGTCCGAAATCCGTCAGAGGAAGCGGACTACCGATCGGATTATTGGCGGCATCATAGAGGATAATCGAAAACTTTTCGTTATCGACCGCACTCCTCAATGCAAAATGGATACTCGTATAAGCATTAAGGTCAATTGGAGTATCGGTATGCACGTACAAACCTCCCCATCCCTGAGGAGTAAAGGCAATCGCTTTTGATCCGGCAAAAACACTGCTTGTATTACCGAAATCAACCGTTGCTCCCCATGACCAGTTTTGCCAACCGGCTGCCAAAGCATCGTCATAGATAACCGTATTCGTAACGGCTGCTTTGACAGGCCTGGTTTCATGGGAAATTATCGCAAACGAAAACGCAAACAGGGTGAGCGCTGCAGTTGCCCGCAGCAATTTGGGTGAAGGGGTATTTATCATGGGTCGGGATGTTACCAGAGTGTAAGCTGGATGTCAAGTTTATTGTAATCTTTCTTACACTTTTTGGAAGAAAACAGGCTTTATTCGAGTCCTTGGGTTAAGGAAACTATAGAATAGCCCCGCTTCCGAATTTCGGGAATTAGCTCAGGGAGAATAGTGCCCGTAATTGTATCGCCGATATGCATAAGATATATCGTTCCTGCGCTAAGATTATCGAGTATTCGCGTTTTTACTTGCTCACCAGTCATTCCCTCGCTCTCTTTCCAATCAAGCGCATCAACGGTCCAATAAACAGATCGGTATCCTTGTGAGGCGGCGACATCGAGAACATGCTGATTTCTTTCGCCATAGGGCGGACGGAAATAGGGTTTAGTCGTTTTACCTGACCATAATTGAAGCAAGTTCTCGGTTGCCGAAAACTCATTATAGATCTCGGCGTCGGTTATTTGGGTCAGATGCGGATGGGAATAGGTATGGTTAAAAACTTCATGGTCCAAGGCCATTTCTTTTGCGAGTAGGGGGTAGAGTTCTATAAACTTACCGGTTAAAAAAAATGTCGAGTCAATATCAAACCGAGCGAGTGTATCGAGAATTGCCCGTGCCGAATCCTCACCCGAACCCCCATCAAACGTAAAAATAACCTGTTTTTTATTTCGATTGCCCCACGATATTTCGGTTGGAGTAGATTCGAACTCGGGATTGGGCTCAGACTCCGGCTCTGGTTCCGGTTCAGGGATGGGTTCGGATTGGGTATCATTTTCATCAGGCACTATCGGTTGCGCCGTACTACCGGGATTATCGAGCTCGGCCGATATCGCCTCAGCTAGGGGGTCGCTGAATATCGGCTTCTTTACATTCCCGCCCATATCCCACGTAAGGACGCATAAAACCAACAACGCTATAGCTGCTATTATTGAGAAAAAAATCCGACGGTTTTGGGACTTGAAGGCGGTATCGTGGGTAGCAGGAATTTCGCTTAATTTTACCATGGTATGAATAATATACTGGAGTATTGTTTGGCGTCTCCCCTATCACTATGAAAATTGGTTGACTGCCATGATGATTCCATTTTTTAATGCACGTATGCCGATCGTAGATAAAATATCGGAGAGGAGGGATTCGAACCCACGACCTCACGCACCCCATGCGTGCGCGCTACCAACTGCGCCACTCTCCGATTTTTAACAGTACGAGTATATCGTATACGTCCGGTAATTACAATCTCTCGGAATGCCCTTATCTCTACCGTATTAAAACTACATACGACCTATCATTGCGGTATCGCGAGCTCCATGGTATATGTTGATATGATCGGAATAAATGGAATTGTTCGCTTACGGACAATAGTAAAACCGCATTTCTCATAGAGTGCGATCGCTGGTTTATTCGTTTGCTGCACCTCAAGAAGAATCCGCCGACACTTTTTCTCTTTCGCCAACTCGAGGGATTTACTCATGAGCGCCGATCCGATTCCCTGATGTTGATATGCGTTTAAAACGTTTAAAATTCCGATATATAGTTCACCCTTGCGTAAATGAAATGTCATAGTATATTCGAATACCGGCATCACAATAAAAAGTACACGGAGGAAATCAATCACCGAGGCAGTCTTTAAGAAAATGGTTGCGTCGCGGATCTCGCTCGTCTCGCCGTGAGCAAAACAGACGATAGCACCTGCAAGATGCCCCTCTCGCACCACCACCCAAGCATTTTCATAGCTGAAGTAATTCCTAGGTGTCTCTATAAAGGTTTTTATTTTTTGAAGCGCCTTTTCCCGGTTCCACCCGAAGAGCCAGCGCGACGCCCAAGGCTCCGTCTCGTATAAAAGAACCGCAAGCTCGTCAAGAGAGTGGAGTCTGGGTTGAAATTTTTCACACACTATCATGAGTTGCTTCCTGCAAATTAAACGAATAGATGTATGTTCCCGGACCGATTTCCCGAACCGAACAGTGAGCATTCCTTTCGTACATATCTCGAAATGCCATTAGTGAGCCCAGATAGTATTCTTTCGGATATGGATTATGGGTGGTCGTTATTTCAAAGCTTTTGTCTCCCAACATTGTATATGAATAACCGATGAAAGGAGAAAATGCATTAAGAACCCTAAACCCGTTTTTGACAATTTCCCGATAGTCGTTGGTAAATAGTGCGAGTAGAATCTTTCCTAACGGTGAATTTTTAACTGTTTCAACTTCGTGAGCACCAAGCTTTTTCCACGATTCCGGCGAGTCATCGCCGTATACTACTATAGCAACGCCTCTGAGCAGTTCTATTTCTTGTTGGATAGAATATTTCTTTATCGGTGATACCTGGTCGAGATTAAGGCTGGGGGTAAGATTCTTTAGTGCCAGATATCCCGGCTCACCCTTTTCTTTTTTAACAAGGTTAATATCCTCTACGAGGAAAAATCCCTGAACTTTTTCAGCCTGTAGATCCGGCATTGCGTCGCTAGTTTGAAGCATAAGTCTATTACAGATATGTACATTTAGTATCTACGCAAACGAAAAACACGGTCGTTTAGTAATTGTACAACATGAAGAGCATCCAAAAATAGAGGTTATATATTTTATATGTCAACGTAATGAGTAGGATTATCGCTTCGGAGAAGGCTTTCTGGTGCGCGCCCCTAACAGTCCGAATTTCTTCCGCTCTTTCATACGTGAATCGCGCGTTAGGAAACCCGCCTTTTTTAACGTCGTATGAAAATCCGGATTTCGCTTATCGAGCGCACGTGCAAGACCGTGCACTATAGCGTTTAGTTGGGCCATCTTACCGCCACCATGAACCTTAATTATTGCATTGAATTTATGCGACTGCTCGACAGCGGCGAACGGCTGCTCGAGAATCTGATGAGCTAAAAAGGTGTCCTTAAAATAGTCTAAGGCTGCCTTATCGTTAACGATAAGATTACCATCACCAACCGATAGGCGCACGCGAGCCACAGCATTTTTTCTCCGGCCGGTACTTTCGATATAGGTTACATCTTTTTTAGTTTTTACCTTAACCTCATTCTGCTGCTCGGTAACGATTTTTTTGGTTTCGCTTTTAACAGCCTCTGTCTTTGGCGCTTCCTGATGCGTAGCTTCTTTATGTTCTTTTTTTATGGCTGCTTTTTGAGTTGTTTTCGATTCTTTTTTCTCGTGAGCAACTTTCTTCACTTTTGTTTCTTTTTTAGTCCCCGGCATGAACGTATATCTCCTTAAGCTCTTACAGTTTGACTTCTGTCATCTCAATATTTTTTAAATTATGGCCTTCAGCAAATACATGCAGCTTTTTGATCATTTCCCGTCCTAATCGATTCTTCGGCAACATCCCCTTAACGGCCGCGATAACAATTTTTTCAGGCTTTTTAACCCGAACTTCGTGAAGGCTTTCTGTTCGTAAACCGCTCGGATACCCGCTATAGTGATAGTATTTTTTATCATCTTCTTTATTACCCGTAACAACGAGATTTTTCGCGTTTATTATAACTACATTGTCTCCGGTATCGAGGTGAGTTACAAATATCGGCTTATGTTTACCCCGTAAAAGACTTGCCGCCTTTACTGATATTTTACCCAATACCGCATTTTCCGCATTAATAAGGTGCCATGATCGGGTTATTTCTTTTTGAGTGGTGCTGTGAGTTTTCATGGAACGCATTAACTTTCTTTAGATTTCTTTTTTTCTTCTTTTTTATGATCGGACGCGAGAAGTTCAAGATATACCATTTTTGTTTGATCGCCAGATCGTGGCCCAAGCTTAAGTATCCGGCTGTATCCGCCGGGACGGTCTTTAAACCGCTCAACGAGCTCGGTATTCAATTTATTCCTGGCTTCATCAGTCATAACCTCGCTCGACAACATGCGACGGGCTGCATCGGTATTCTTTTTCGCCATGGTAATAACTTTTTCAAGAAACGGCTTAACGGCCTTTGCTTTCGACTCAGTTGTTCTGATACGGTTATGGGTTATAACCGACGTTATCAGATTTCTGTATAGGCTTTTTCGCTCGGCTGTATTGCGGTTAAGCTTTTTTCCGCTTTTTTGATGTCTCATCAGAATCTACCTCATTTTCTTTAAACGATAATCCAAGCTCCTGGATCTTCTTCTTGACCTCATCAACAGACTTGGCACCGATATTTTTTATTGACATGATATCTTTTTCATTCTTCTGAATAAGCTCGCCCAAATTCGTTACGTTTATAGCGTGAAGGCTATTTACAACGCGGGTTGGAAGATCAAGCTCTTCGAGAGAAATTCTCAGATCGATCTTGCTATCGACTGATTGAGATTCCTCTTTTACTTCGTCTTTAACAATGGTCGGATCTTCGATAAAGTTAAAATAATCCTTTAAGATAACCGATCCTTCGCGTAAGGCAACATCTGGCTCAATACTGCCGTCGGTTGTTATCTCGAGCGTCAACTTGTCAAAGTTTGTCATCCGGCCAACACGAGTTGCCGAAATTGCATAATCTACGCGAAGTACTGGAGCGTAAATCGCATCGATAGGAATTATCCCGATTTCATTTGATTCACGTTCTTCGGCTGGTATATATCCGATACCTTTTTCAACGACAATTTCCATGCGCAGTCTAGTCTTACTGTCTGATAGTGTCGCAATTGGCTGATCGGGATTCAGAACTTCGGCATCTGTCGGGGTTTCGATATCTTTCGCTGTTACTACCCCGGGACCCTTCGCATCGATCGTTAAAACTGCGGTATCGTTCTGGATTTTTACTTTTATTTGCTTTAAATTAAGAATTATTTCAACGACATCTTCTTTCACACCGTTTAATGTACCAAACTCGTGCTTTACCCCATCGATTTTGACCTGTACTATAGCAGAACCGGGCAACGAGGTTAAAAGAACGCGACGAAGCGCATTGCCTAGCGTTACGCCATACCCCGAAGGTAGCGGTTCAACAATAAACCGGCCAAAGTTTTTTTCCTTTGTTTCGGTGGTAAATTTAGGATTTACTGTAAACATACGACTCCTTTATTAAACTTCCGAAGTACCGAGACCTCGAATTTCTTCATTACGTTTCGATCAGTAACGTTCGAGTAATAAGCGCGAATAGCATTCACTCGCAAACCCCGACTTACCGTGAATAGAACTCGACGATTAAAGACTCCTGAACATCTTCTTTGACGTCATCGCGCTGCGGAAGGCGTTCAACTTTTCCGACAGGTCCTTTGCGATCCAACCATGCGGGAATTTCGCGCTTATCCTTAAGGGCTTGCGCAACTCCCGGGAATGATAACGCCTTATCTTTATAGGTTACTATATCTCCAACTTTAAGGTTAAATGATGCGATATCCACTTTCTTTCCGTTAACCATCACCAAACCATGGTTAACCAGTTGTCGGGCAAACGGTCTTGAAGATGCAAGGCCCAGACGATACACGACATTATCCAGACGCGACTCTAAAATTTGGAATAATCGTTCTCCGGTATTTCCGGTTGCAGATAACGCTTTCTCAAAATAACGACGTAACTGTTTTTCCATAATCCGATAAATTGCCTTTAACTTCTGTTTTTCACGAAGCTGAATACCGTATTCTGACTGGTGTCGTCGCGGTGCTTTTCCGTGTTGACCGGGTCGCAAAGCACCTCTTTTTTCAACCGGACACTTCGGAGAATCGCAGAGCTTAACTCCTTCACGACGGCATAATTTGTGTTTAGATTCTGTATAGCGAGCCAAAAAAATATCCTCCTTTAGAAAAACTGACGTTTATCGGTATAATCCAATTATTCTGCCGAAGTTTTCCCGGCAAAATATAGAGATGGCGATTATACTCTCCTTCTTTTTTTCGGGCGACATCCGTTATGCGGAACCGGGGTTATATCGGCAATGCTGCTGATTGTCAACCCTGCGGTTTTTAGTGCCCGGATTGCTGACTCCCGGCCAACACCCGGCCCTTTGACAAAAACCTGAACTTCGCGCATACCGGAAGCAAAAGCGGTTTCTCCGACTTTCTGAGCGGCGGTTGAAGCGGCAAAGGGCGTCGATTTCCGTGTACCCTTAAAACCTGCCGTTCCGGTTGTTCCCCATGCAAGCGTATTTCCGCTTCCGTCTGTGAGATTAACCATGGTGTTATTAAACGTCGAGCTAACATACGCTCGCCCGCTGGTCGGGTAACCGGTCGTACGTTTTTTTTTCGCTTTGACTTTAATCTTATTCTTAACCGGGGCACTCGTTTGTGTTTTTATCTTTTTCTTTCCCATAACTATCCGTTACTCCCTTAGGTTTTTTCAAGTTTTCTTTTTAACCCGCCGACCGTGATCTTTCTTCCCTTTTTCGTTCGGGCATTATGTCGTGTTCTTTGTCCCCGTGAAGGCAGATTTTTTTCGTGTCGGGAACCCCGATAACATTTTATTTCTTTTAATCGGCGTATATTATCAGTAACTTCACGCTTTAACTCACCTTCGATTTTAAAATTTTTATTGATAAACTGCTGAATTTTTGCAATTTCGTCATCTTTTAGCGCGGTAACGCGAATATCGGGGTTAATTCCGGTTGCTTTGAGAATTTTCAGGGCGAGCGTAGGTCCGATACCGTAAATATACGTTAAAGCGATTTCTACTCGTTTTTTATCAGGGATATCGATGCCGGCAATTCTTGCCATCTTTTTTTAACTCCTCATTAACCTTGTCTTTGTTTATGTTTTGGGTTTTCGCACACCACATGAACAACCCGTCCTCGACGGACTACCTTACACTTCGTACAAATTTTCTTAACACTTGCTCGTACTTTCATAATCAGTACCTTTATTACGATCAAATTATTAAATACTATATGCGCGCTACTTATACCGATACGTAATCCTACCCCGAGTCAGATCATACGGAGTTAACTCGATTTTAACCTTATCGCCGGGTAAAATTTTAATGTAATTCATACGCATTTTACCGGAAATATGAGCGAGAACTTCTTTTCCGTTCTCTAGTTGGACACGGAAATATGCATTCGGAAGTGTCTCGGTTATAACACCCTCCGCTTCAACCAAACCTTTATCTGATGCTGTCACTGGTATACCTCCTCAGAAGAAAACCCATACAGGCTTGCTATCTTAGCAAAAAACTACACTAAGGTCAAGATTTCACATCCATTTTCTTTGATAACGACCGTACGCTCGAATAATCCCCCGAGACTATGGTCTCGGGTAACAATTGTCCAGCCGTCCGAAAGTGTCTTTATGGCAGGATTCTTTTCTGCATAGATTACTTCGATAGCCAGCGTCTGACCGCTGAGTAAATAATCCCCGGTGTGCGGAGCACCGAATCCGGGAATAAATGGATTCTCATGCAGTTTCCGACCGACTCCATGACCGGTTAGTTCTCGGATGATTGAGTATCCTGCCTTTGTTATCACTTGTTCTATAGCGTGCGATATATCCCCAATACGGTTTCCCGCTCTTGCCACGTTTAATGCATTTGCAAGCGCCTGTTCACCGACTGCTAAAAATGTTTTCTTTCTTAAATAATCGACATTTTCAGGCTGATTTCCCGCAATATATGACTGCGAAAGATCAGTATGAAAACCTTGATAGAAAACTCCGAGATCAATACTGACAACATCTCCCTCCCGAATCTTATATGACGTCGGAATACCGTGCACAACGCCGTCATTAACCGATATACAAAGTACTGCCGGATAGTCACGATATCCTAAAAATGAGGGAATAGCATTATTGTGTGCGATTGTGTCTCTGGCAATGGTATCGAGCTCAATAAGCGTAGTACCTACTTTTATTGCCTTTGCCACATTTCGTAGCGTTTCTGAGGTAATTTTACCCCCTTCACGCATACTCTCAATTTCAGCTTCGGTTTTTCCTTTCATACGCACCCCTCTCAATTCGTATTGTCCGCCGATGATGTATTTTAATAATATGCTCTTTCCGCAATTCGTGAACTATATGCTCGTGGATCTCTCCTACCGGTAGCTCTCCATTAACATTAAGCAATAGCCCCCGCGACTCATATTCATCAAGAATCGGATCAATGGTGCGGTGATGCGAAAGCAATCGCTCTTTTATAGCATCGGTATTCTCATCTCGTCGTGCTTTCCCGAAAACCCGAACATCATCTTGCGCTCTTTTTACCATTCGGTCAACCACTTCTTCATCGGATACCGTTAAGTGAATAACTTTTGTTATCCGTTTATCCCGGTGTGATAGATAATGATCAAGCATGGTAACCTGCTTAAGGGTTCTGGGAAATGCATCTAAAATAAACCCGTGATAGCAATCCGGTTCATCCAATCTGCGCGTTAATATCTTATACATTAACGCGTCAGGAACCCATTTCCCTTTGCTCCAATAGCGCTCTGCCTTAACTCCATCGGGATTATTTTCATCATATTTAATTCGTAAAAGTGCCCCCGTTGAAATCGTCGGGATATTATTTAAGCGTTGCGACAAAAGCCGAGCTTGGGTTCCTTTTCCGGAACCGGATAACCCTAAAATAATAAAAATCACGTTGCTACTCTCTTATTCTAAAAACCCTTCGTAATTGCGCATAACCAACATCGATTCGAGCTGCTTGGTTGTCTCCAGAACTACTGATACGACGATTAAGATTCCGGTTCCTCCCAGTTGAAGCGCCTGAACATTAGTTAACGATTGGGCAACAAATGGTAAGATTGCGATTACTCCTAAAAAAATCGATCCGGCTAATGTTACTCTGGTTAATACTTTATTCAGATATTCGGCTGTCGGTTTTCCCGGACGAATACCGGGGATAAACCCACCGTATTTCTTAAGATCATCAGCCACTTTTTCGGGATTAAACGCAATTGCCGTATAGAAATAGGTAAATCCAACCACTAACAGAAAATATAAAATGCTGTAATAAAGCGTGTTGTTAAAAAATAATTGGACCGATCTCGCTACTGATGCTAGTTGCAGATTGGTACTTTGCACAAAATAGGAAGCAACCGTTCCGGGAATGATAATAAGTGACATCGCAAAAATAATCGGAATAACACCCGCCTGATTAATCCGTAAGGGAAGATGGGTCGATTGTCCACCATAAAGTTTGCCACCACGAACCCGCTTTGCATATTGAACCGGGATTTTCCGCTGGGCTTCTTGAATAAATACGATACCCGCAATAACTAAAAGTGCCATTATAATAAAGAGAACAAATTTTACAATATCGCCTTGAGTTCGCGTTGACAGTGTTTGTGCAAATCCTATGGGTAATCCACC
>Ga0265297_10011266_pt1 | contig 10988 bp, 13 predicted proteins | sample Munlanlwell13791_FD_192502 | JGI IMG/M metagenome (GOLD analysis project Ga0265297, IMG submission 192502) | Leachate microbial communities from a municipal landfill in Southern Ontario, Canada - Leachate well 137-91 | ecosystem: Engineered > Solid waste > Landfill > Unclassified | place...
TTAAGAAGGCCAAGAAGATTAGCGAGAAAATCAGTTCCAAAAAAATTGAAAAAGAAAAGGAAGAAGAAAAGCAAGAAAAAATAAAGAGCCAAGAAGCTAAGGGTATTAAAACTAAAACTGATAAGTCTAAGGTCAATATTGAGAGCTTAGACGAAAAGTTAGAAGGCATTTTAAATGCTGATGATTTAATTTAATTTTTAACTTAACAATAACAATATGAGCTTAAACAAAGTCATGATCATCGGTAACGTTACTCGCGATCCAGAAAGTCGCACAACCCCGACTGGTCAAACTGTTACCTCTTTCTCGGTGGCTACCAATTTAGTTTGGACCGACCAATCTGGCCAAAAACAAAAGAAAGCTGAGTTCCATAATGTTGTGGCCTGGAGAAAGCTAGCTGAAATTTGCGCTCAATACTTACACAAGGGATCTAAAGTCTATTTAGAAGGTCGCTTGCAGACTCGCGATTGGGTGGCTCAAGATGGCGCTAAACGCTATCGCACTGAAATCGTTTTGGAGAACATGGAAATGTTAGATAGTCGGTCAGGTGGCGAACGTCGCAGCGACAATGATGTTGAAGAAATTATCATTGCCGAAGCTCCAACTAGCGAAGACGAAATCAAAGTTGAAGATATTCCTTTTTAATCTATATAAAAAATACTAATTAAATTTATGGCTAATACTCAAAACAAAAAAGTCAAAGAATGTTATTTCTGCGTCAACAATTTAGACGTTGATTACAAAGACACTAAGAGTCTAAAGCGCTTTATTAACTTCTACCAGAAGATTATTTCTGCTCATCGGACCGGTACTTGCGCTTGGCACCAGAGAAAACTAACTCTCGCCATTAAACGTGCTCGGAAAATGGCCCTCTTGTCTTTCACTCATAAATAATTTAAGTAAAAATTTATGTTAAGCATGAACGAAATCAAACTCGGTAAGGTTTTAGAAATCAACCAAGAGCCGTATGTCGTTATTCGGACTGATCATCACAAAATGGGTCGGGGTGGCGCAGTGTTGAAAGTAAAATTGCGTAATCTTATTAGCGCTAATGTTTTAGAGAGAACTTTTCAGGGCAATGACAAAGCCGAAGAAGCCCAGACTCAAACTAAGAAGGCTAATTTTATGTATAAAGATGCCAACGAAGCGGTTTTCATGGATAACAATACCTATGAGCAATTTAATTTATCATTGGAAGATATCGGCGACAAAGCTCAATACTTAAAGGAAGGTACCGATGTTGATACTCTTTATTTCAACGATCGACCGGTGACCATTAGCTTGCCAGTGAAAATGGAGTTCAAAGTAGTGTCCGCTCCGCCTTCAGTAAAAGGTAACTCTGTCGGTAGCGTTACTAAACAAGTAGAACTAGAGACTGGTGCTAAACTTAATGTCCCAGTGTTTATTAGCGAAGGTGAAGTTATTAGGGTTAATACCGACACTGGTGAATATGTAGAAAGAGCTTAAATTTAATTAGAAACTAGATTTGATAATTGATTATATCTATAATAAAGGCGGGATTTTCCCGCCTTTATTGTCTCCTTAAATACTGATATAATATAGGAGTTATTATAACCTTATGTTAGAAGCTATAATCCCCCTCTTCGCTATCCTCTATCTAATTCTAGCCTGTTATCGCCTGGATTGGGCGGTTTTAGCGATTGTTTTTGGCCTGCCGACCTACATGCTTCGTTTTTCAGTTCTGGGGATTCCCACGACTTGCTTGGAAATAATGATTTTAATCGCTTTTGCGGTTTGGTTCGTGAGATTATTGAAGCCTGTAAAGTTTAATTTCCTAAAATATCTAAAAGATAGAAAACAACACCTCTCATATCCTTTTAAATATGAAATTATTCTTTTTTTAATTATTTCTTTTACCGCTCTAGCTACTGCCCATTTTAGTCAAAGTGCTTTAGGCATCTTTAAAGCCTATTTTTTTGAACCCCTGCTCGTTTTTATCTTAATCAATAATGTCTTCCTAAAAAAAGGCATTAACAAAGTTCTTTGGGCTTTAGTCTTCTCGGCTTTGGTAGTTTCACTCTTTGCTATTTATCAAAAAATTACCGGCCAATTCATTCCTAATGAATTTTGGGCTAATGCTGATACTCGGCGCGTGACCTCAGTCTTTGGTTTCCCGAATGCGGTCGGTTTGTATTTAGCTCCGTTAGTATTAGTAATGATTGGTTTTTTAGGAAAGAGGTTAAAACATTTAAAATCAAAACAGAATATTTTTAAGGCTGTCATAATTACTGTCACCATCATCCTGGCTGTTCTAAGTATCTACTTCGCTAAATCAGAAGGCGCCCTAGTCGGCGTTGCCGCCGCCTTATTTGTTTACGGAATTATGATTAACAGAAAGATGAGAATAGCTACTATTGCGGCAACCGTTATTTTTATTATTGGAATCGTTTCCTATCATCCAGTTCTTAATTATGTCAAAGACAAAGTTACCCTAAATGATTTGTCGGGACAGATTAGAAAGCAGCAATGGACTGAAACTAAGAAAATGTTGGTGGCTGGTAATTGGTTTTGGGGCACGGGATTAAGTGGCTATCAGCAGGCGATTGCTCCGTATCATCAAGAAGGCATTTTTGTTTATACCGGTGAGCCTAATTGGTTAGAGATGATTCGCACTGACGCTAATTTCCGGGCTACTCACTGGCAACCGACCGAAATATATATGTATCCCCATAATATCTTCCTAAACTTTTGGACTGAGTTGGGACTTCTGGGTATGATTCTGCTGGTCTGGTTGATTGGCAAATATTTAGTTTGGGGCGTGAAGGTATTTTTCTTTCAAGTTAGGGCGAATAAGAATAACAGCACGGTAGTTTTGGGGCTGACAACAGCTATGGTGGCGATCGTTGTCCATGGCTTAGTAGATGTGCCCTACTTTAAAAATGATTTAGCAGTTATGTTCTGGCTACTCTTTGCTCTTTTAGGTCTATTTAACATCTATCAACAGAAGCATTTAAGAAATAATAATTAATTATGAAAATTGTTCTACAAAAATATCTATCGGAAGCTGGTTTTAGCTCTCGTCGCCAAGCCGAGAAGTTTATTAGTGAAGGCCGAGTAAAGGTTAATGGCAAGATAGCTCATTTAGGCGAACGAGCCGATGAAAATGATGAAGTGACTGTTGCCGGGAAAAGAGTTGAGGTAAAAAACCAGAAGCTTTATGTCCTTCTCAACAAACCAGTTGGCTATACTTGTACTAATCGGAGCTTTAAGGGTGAAAAAAATGTTTTTGATTTAGTGAATATCAAAGAAAGATTGTTTGTGGTTGGAAGACTAGATAAGAATAGCCACGGGTTAGTGTTGCTCACTAACGATGGCGCTTTAGCCCAAGAGATGACCCACCCTCGCTATGAAATGCCTAAGGTATACCGCGTAACGGTTGCTAGCGAAGAAGAGATAGAGGAGGGGCAGTCGGATATGGTTGCGAGGCGTTTTAAAAGCGGTGTGGATATTGGCGAAGATGACGGCATTGCTAAAGCTCAGGATGTAAAATATTTGGGAAATAATACCTTTAAAGTTACCCTCACTCAAGGCAAAAAACGCCAATTACGGCGGATGTTTGCTATTTTGGGGTATAATGTTGTAGACTTAGAAAGAGTTGCCCTGGGGAAGTATCAGTTGGGCGATTTAAAAGAAGGTAAGTGGGTTGAGACTAATAAATTAATTTAAATAATATGGAAAACAAAAAATTAATCAAATTAGGCATTATTAATGCTTTGGGGACGGCCCTTTATGTATTCTTGCTAGCCTTATTTTTCAGTCAGGCTAATAAAATTTTTGGAGCAGAAGACAATGAGTTGTTAGCGCCGGTGGTCGCTTTATTATTATTCATTGTTTCAGCACTGGTGACCGGTGGTTTAGTCTTAGGCCGACCGATATTAATGTACTGGGATGGTTTAAAGAAAGAGGCGGTGAAGTTATTAGTTTATACCGGCTTGAGTTTGTTTGTAATTCTATTGCTAGTTGGGACATTGTTAGTAGTTTTGAAATAAATATAGGAGAGGTGCGAGAGTGGTTGAATCGGGCGCTCTCGAAAAGCGCTATGCCGGCAACGGTATCGAGGGTTCGAATCCCTCCCTCTCCGCAACATCGTGCTAGTATGAAATACTTATTGTATGAATTCCTCGTAAGGATTGAAATTAGAATGGAGGGCTTCAAAAAGTTAAATTTAAATATTTATTCTAAATAAACATTATGAAAAGATACAGAATCTCATGTTTTGATTTTGATGCAAGGGCAAATATATTAAATATGGAAATCAAGCCGGAATGGAAGCAAAAAATAAAAGAACAGTGTCAAAAAAATAAGAAAATTGTTGAAGAGGGATTGCTAGGTGAATTTGGAACTATTGATGGACAGAACAAAATCAACCGATTTAGAGAACTAGGAGCAAAGCCAATTTCCATAATTGCACACCACAACATGCTACTAAATCAAACAAGAAGTTCTTATATCCAAGGAGGATTTTATCCGGCATTAACTAGCAGTTGTGCATTAGGCGAAAGAATACTCAATCATCTAATGCTTGATTTAAGAGATGGTTTTAACCATTTAAAAGAAGAGCCTCTTGGACACCCCTGTAATGAATGTGAAAAATTTAAAGAACTTAAAGCTAAGGGATTGATTAAAATTAAGTTTGATCTTTATTCATGTGCAGACTGCAGCAATTGGAATATCATGATTAAGGAATTGGAAAAATGGGATGTATTAAATGTTGAAGTTAGTGAACTTTTTCAGAAGTTATCGGGAAAGAGACACAAATCAATTCATTTCAATCCAAAAACAATTCAGAATTTGAAATCAGAGTCTTTAGAAACAATAAAAATATTACAAGATATCATTCAAAAGCTATTTCCTGCATTTGGAAGTGATTATTTCATTCCTGCTAAGGGAGAGGCTTTTTTGAAGAAAGAGCTTGAATCAAAACCATTTTTTAAAAAATATTATCTGCCCAATTCAACACTCGTATCCCCTTATCATAGAGTTAAAACAGTAACGTCAAACCTTGAAATTGAAGATGTTAAAATTGAAAACGATACAAAAATAACTGACGATGAATTTATAAGGCTGAGAGAAGATTTTAATAAGAACGGAATCCTCCCCAAATAATAGACTTCCTTTAGTCAATATTTAATATATTGAACTAAATATAACTCTATAGGTTTTGATCCGTGTCATTTGGCTTGCACAAATAATTCAAAATAGAGCTTTTGTAGGAGTGACCGTTACCTTCTTTTGTGTTGCATTTGTCATTTTTTAAGAAAAACCATGGCGCACGAGGATCTTATATTTATTAGATATTTAAAAAGTAACCAAAAGGCCTCGCTGGGTTCGCCGAAATTACGGTTCCAGCTCGAGGCACCACGCATTTTATGTTACAGATATTTATTGATGAATCAGGTGACTTGGGTATGAATGATGGCTATTTCATCATTGCGATGCTTGTCGCTTATGATTCTAAAAGAATAAAAAACCTGGTGAAAAATTTTTGCGCAGAAAACGGCAGAGAAGAAATACATGCCTATGATTTAAATTTTGTCCAAAAGCAAGACATCATAAATAAGTTAACAAAGCAGACTGATTATAATGTATCATATATAGTTGCCGATAAAATGATGATAAACAAGAAAGAGTTGTTTAGTGATAACAACCTCTTGTTTAATTATCTTTTTTCCTTTTTAGTCAAAGATGTGTTTCGCGCGGATACAGACGATATTTACCTTTATTTAGACAATAGGACACAAAAGGTAGCATCAATTAACTCTTTGAGGGATTATATAAAAATAAAAGCATATTTTGAGTGGGGCTTTACAAAAAATATGACGGTTGAATATGTTGATTCTAAAATGTGCAAAGCCGTTCAAATGGTTGATTTAATAGCTAATTCTGTTAGAAGAAAATATGTTCATGGCCAAGTTGATTTTTATAATCGTTTGCATATTATTAAGTCGATAAAGTTCCCCAAAAACACCTTTAGGGCGTCTATTTGATATTTTTTGGCCACGTGCTATAATATAAGTACTTAAGTCCTGTAGGGAGCTTTATCAAGTAAGTGGCGTGTGCCGTCACCGAACTATAGGCAGTACGAGAACACCCTGCGGGGTGTTTTTGCTTTTATGGATTGTAGCGGAAACAAAAAGTGAAAAAATCTAAAAGCGGTTTGATTTTTAACTTGATTTGACATATCTTAAGAAAAGGCACAAACTTGAGATATAAGTAGTTATATTTATAACAAAAATTATGATTGAAAATAGTATTGTTTATCGAGATTTTAAAGGAAAATATGATTATTTTCCGCTTTCAAGGGCGGAGGGCTCTTTGATTTGGGATAGAGACGGAAAGAGATATATTGATTTCTCTTCGGCCTGGAATGTTACTAACTTGGGTTGGAATAATCCAGAGGTGAGCGGAGCAATAATTGAACAGGTCAAGAAGAATGTCCAAGGGCTTCTTTGGGGCTCTGATCCGATTCAAGAGGAATATGCCAAGGCGTTGACAGAGGCACTACCAAAAGAACTAGATGCCTGCATTAAAGAAACTAGCGGAACCGAATCAGTCGAAACGGCTATTAAAGTTGCCCGTGTTTATACTGAAAGAAGTAAGGTTGTTGGTTTTAACGCTCAGTATCATGGTCAATTATTTGCCGCCCTAGCTATTGGATACCCAAAAAATTCTCATCCAAAACTAGAACCTTTAGTTCCGGAAATTGCACCGATTGCGTTCCCTCATAATAAAATTAGTGAAGCTGACTGGCAAAAATTTCTTTTGGATCTTGAAGAAACTCTTTCCAAGAAAGACGTCGCCGCCGTTGTCACGGAGCCGGGGATTATTACTGGTTGGGGTTCAACACTCATCGCTTATCCCGGTTTTTTGACAAAAGTTAGAGAGCTTACTTCGAAATATGGGACGCTGTTAATTGTCGATGAAGTTGGAACGGGATTTTCCAGAACTGGAAAGCTTTTTGGAATTCAACATGAAAATGTTGTTCCCGATATGATTGCTTTAGCCAAGGGAGTATCCAACGGAGCCGCCGCCATTGGAGCAGTGGTCGGGAAATCAGAGATATTTGAAAAAGCATTCTCCGAATCTATTTTAGTCTCGACTTTTGGTTGGACTCCGATTGCCTGTGCGGCGTCCTTGAAAGTACTGCAAATTCATTTGAGAGATAAAACCTGGGAGATGGCAGAAGAAAAAGGGAATTATATAAAAGAGAAACTAGGGGTTCATATCGGAGAGACTTTGGTTGATGTCCGAGGAATGGGCTTGGAAATTGGCGCCCAGTTCAAAGACGCTGAGACATGTTCAAAAATACAGAAAGCTTGTTTCGCTGATGGGCTTCATGTGGTTGTGGGTAGCGGGAACAACATGCAAATCATGCCACCACTTACCATTTCTCAAGAACTTTTGAATGAAGGTCTTGATATTTTAATAAAAAATTTGAAATAAAAAGTTTATTGTCATTTTCAAGAATCTCAGTTCTGATAACGTCCACGATACTCCGCAAGCTCGAACAGTTTGGATTATAATAAAAATAGAGTAAATATTATGTCTGATTTTGAAAAAATTGAATCAAGTTTTGAAAAACCACGTCTTAGGTTTTCCTATGACCATCTTTTTCACTACATACACTCTAACCCCGGTGATTTGCAGGAGGAATATAATTTGAAGAATATAAGTCTTCCAAAAGATTTTGACGAATCAATCAAATTAATTAGATCAAGAGAAAGAGAAACAATTGGGAAGGAGATTCCAGAAGTCCCACGGCGGATAAATGACATATTAGCCCGGCAGAATAATGAGGGCTATGATGATAGTAAATTCTTTGACGATAAGAATGAGAGCTTGGATAAAGTAGTTTATGAAATAAGCAGAGATGAAGTGCTGACTTTATCTAATGATGGAAGTATAAAAATTGAGAAAAATATCTAACTTTTGCAGTTAAGATTATTTATATGGCTGAAAGAATATCCATGGTACTGCCGGAATTAAATCCGGAAGTGCAACAACTAAACAAAGAACGGAAAAATTATTGGACCAGATCCGGTTTTGATCATATTGGCTCGACTAAAAATGGATCTTTTACGCGCGAGTGGAACGCCCGCGATTTTAAGGATCAGATTAGATATTTAAAAACTGAGCCAGATCTTGATTTCTATTCACGAGTCATTCTGCAGGATAAGAATATGCGTGATGTTTTTGTAAAAAAACTTGGCGTATCCCCAGATGAATATTGGCAAAATGCTGATTATGTACGCGAAGACGAGCCTGGGATAACCAAGGAAGAATATTTGGAGAAACATTTTTGGAAATCATTGGCGATTGAACCGGAGGTTCAAGATATTTTGCGAAATTCGTCAGACGATTTTTTGTTAGAAACGCTCAAGACTTACAACAAAGAAATCAACCGAATTCGCAAGGAAACTTTAGGAAATATCGATCAAATGCGTCAGGATTTCATGCCTAACTTCAAAGACTTTGTCCAGAGATATGACCTGGCAGTAAATTGGTCAGAAATTGAGCATAAATTTAATACCGTCTCCTATGATTTGTTCGATCAGTATTATTCAAAAAGCGAAAGAGATGAATATAAGACTGGAGATTATGATAAAGACAGCCATGTGGCCAGAGTAGAGATATCGCCTTTTTCTCGGGTACCTTTTGGCACCCTGCAACATGAACATCTCCATGCTATTTCTGGAAGGAAAAATGTGTTAGAGCTGTTTAGCCGTGGATTATCCTCTGATAACCAAGTATATATAACACGCCGTTTGCCTCGCCTTGGTGCTTCTTTTGATCGTTCTCGGAGCCATCCGGAAAGATTTAGGTGGCTGAATGAAGCGATTACAGAAGATATTAATGTTGATATTAAAAAGAATGTGTTGAAAGAAGGTGAATATTTTGAGTTTGAAGATTCTTATGACAGAGAAAGAGAATTATTTAAATTAATTTTAGCTGGTGGCAAACAGGCAATTCCAGCTCAATTATTTTATCAGGCCTATTTTGAATCTGATACTGATAATCCGGCCGACTTAAAGCGTCGGCAAGAGCTGTATCAGGCGATATCCGAGGCCTATGGTAGCCCTCGTTTCCTAGTGGAGCTTGATGATATGATTAAAAAAATTGGTATTAAAAAAGCTAGTGAGATATTTAAATCGGCCGGCCAAGCCGGAGTGCGGGAGTGGTGGTTAGCTGAGTTTGTTGATAAAAAATAATAAATAAATTTATGAAAAAAATTATTACAATTTTTTCGCTGATTATTATTCTAGGTATATCATTACCAGTTCAAGCAGCCTTCAAGCCAACCTCTAAATTATATTTTTTGCAGCCAACGCTTGAATCCGTCAGACTATTTTTTACCTTTTCTAAAACCGCTAAAACCGATTATCTCCTAGAATTAACCGACCGTCGGGTAGCTGAGATTAACACGGAAATGGCGACTTCGTCAGTGGACCGCTATGAAGATCATTTCAAGAAATTGGAAAAACTAGCAGGCGAGACTAAAAACAAGGAGCAGGTGGTTGAAAAAATAATAACAGCTAGCCTGCGTCAGCAAGAGGTGCTATCAAAGGTCTATGCCACGGTTCCTGATCAAGCTAAGGATGCGATTTTGAATGCCCAAGAAAATTCTTCTAAGAATGTAGCGGCGGTTATTGAGAATGTTGAAGGTGCTGACCGAGCACAGACATATATACAGAGGATAGAGAGAATCCAACAATCCGAGAAGGCAAACCAAAAACAACGTTTAGAGCAGGCACCAATGGAGAGCAGTCCTAATTCTAATCCATCCGAATTTGCTCCTAGAGAAATAAAGGGGACAAATCAAATTAATCAGTTGAATACGATAAACTCCGGGTCAGTTAATGAAGCGGGTGGTGGTAGCGGCCAAGTACAACCCGTTCAACCTGTGCAATTAAATCAGCCCAGCGTTGTTGAGTAATATATAAATAGTGATCCAATGGAAAATATTTATTCGCAAATATTAGAATTAGCTCGCCCCTATTATGAAAAAGGTCGGGTTTATGATTTAGATCAGATAAATTGGATGGTTAGACAAGTTGAATTGTTAGCCGATAAGTTAAATCTGAATAAAACAATTTTGATGCCGCTGGTTATTTTACATGATGTTGGCTATGCTTTTGTTGATGAGCGCAATCCTCATATCAAGAGTCAAGAGATAAAAAGGATTCATTTAGACGAGGGGGTCAAGGTTGCTAAAAAGATATTAGATCAAGTTAGTTACGATCCAGAATTATCTAAACAGATTGTTTATTTCGTCTCCGTCCATGACAACTGGGTATTTGGCGACGATGAACCCTATAAAAATTCTAGGCTGTTATCTTTTTTTAATGATCTTGATTTTCTCCATGCTCAATCAAGTTTAGAACATTTTAAGTATGTCGGCGATTCAATGGGCGCCCCAGTAGAAGATATGTATGATTTTTGGATGAATGATGAAAAATTAACTCGTCGGCCATTTTGTTGTCCAGAGACTGAAGAAATATTTAGAAATTTTATGGTCGAGCGCAAGCGTGAAATTGACGCTTTGAAATAATAATTCAAATTTATGGCTCATAATAATATTGAAATTGAGATTCAGGTGAATATAGAAAATTCTTTGCCATTGTTAGACTTTCTAAAGACCAACGGAGTTTTTAAGCACGAGGTTCATCAAGTGGACGAATATTTTTCGCCAGCAGGAGACGACTTTTTGGCAACCCGGCCAGTTAGTCGTTGGTTGCGACTGCGGCAGACTGATAAAGGCCACTCTTTTAATTACAAGAATTGGCATTTTGATGAGGTGGGTCAGAGTCATTATTGTGATGAGTTTGAGAGCAAGATTGAGGATTTGCCGGCTATCAGAAAGATGCTAGAAGCTCTTAAATTTAATAGTTTGGTAGTAGTTGATAAGGTTAGAGAAATTTGGACGTTTGAAGACTATGAGATTGCTATTGATGCTGTTAAAGATTTAG
>Ga0265297_10011267_pt1 | contig 10988 bp, 8 predicted proteins | sample Munlanlwell13791_FD_192502 | JGI IMG/M metagenome (GOLD analysis project Ga0265297, IMG submission 192502) | Leachate microbial communities from a municipal landfill in Southern Ontario, Canada - Leachate well 137-91 | ecosystem: Engineered > Solid waste > Landfill > Unclassified | place...
CCAACTCTCTGACGGACAGCCCTTTTGAAATAACATCATGGGCGAGCCTACGCCGCTCATTAACATCTGCCACCTCTAACAACGCCCTGCCATGCGCGAAACTCAAACGCCCCTTCTTCATCTCTAATTGGATCTCTTGCGGCAGCTGCAATAATCGCAAAGTGTTGGTGATCGTGGTGCGTGCCTTACCCAAAACCTCACTGATTTTTTCTTGCGTTACCTGAAATTTATCCATCAGATGCTGATAAGCATGCGCCTCTTCGATAGGATTAAGCCCTTCCCTTTGGATATTCTCAATTAACGCCAACTCCAGAGAATCGCGGTCATCCACATCTTTGATTATAATTGGTAACTCTTTGAGCCCCAATGAGTTAGCAGCACGCATCCTGCGCTCTCCGGCGATTAATTCATAGTAATCTCCCTTTTGCCGGACTAAAAGCGGCTGGATCACTCCTTTTTCTTTAATTGATTGAGCCAACTCTTCTATATTCTGCTGGTCAAACAGTTCGCGCGGCTGAAACGGATTAGGCTTAATCCGGTCAGTTTGGACATAAATGATCTTGTCTTGGCGCTCTACCTCTCGCTCCGGGATTAAAGCGCCGATACCTTTACCTAAGGCTTTTCTTTCCATTTTATGCCGCTCCTTCTGATATTGTCTCAGTGGTAAAAGGAATGCCTAAAACCTCTTTGCACAGCTCTTCGTATTTTTTTGCTCCGATAGAATCTTTGTCATATAAAACAATAGGCTTGCCAAAACTAGGTGCCTCAGTTAAACGGATGTTGCGCGGGATCACAGTTTGATAAACTTTATCATGAAAGTGGTTGCGCGCTTCTTGAATTACCTCCTTAGTCAAGTTGGTGCGGAAATCAGCCATGGTCAAAAGCACGCCTTCAATTTGCAAATTCGGATTGAGATTATCTTTCACAAGCCTAACAGTATTATGTAGTTGCGTCAAACCTTCTAGCGCGTAATATTCGCATTGCACCGGGATAATCACTGAATCCGCAGCACATAAAGCATTGATCGTCAGCAATCCTAAAGATGGCGGTGAATCAATAAGCATAAAATCAAAATTTTCTCTCTCCGGAGTAAGCGCCCTTTTTAAGCGGTACTCTCTGCCGAGCGCGCTGACTAACTCTACTTCAGCGCCGGTAAGATCCAAATTAGAAGGAGCTAACCAAAGAGTGGGTAAAGCTGTAGGCTGGAGGATCTCTCTGACTTGCAACTCCTCAAGTAAAATATGGTAGGTGCTTTTTTGGATCTGGTGTTTATTAATGCCGATACCGCTAGTGGCATTAGCCTGAGGATCTAAGTCAATAAGTAAAACCTTCTTCCCAGCCACGGCTAAATAGCTTGCCAGGTTAATTGCCGAGGTAGTTTTACCTGTGCCGCCCTTCTGATTACAGATTGTAATTATTTTACCCATCACTTCTTGTGTACCTTAAAGGCTCTGCTTTGCAAGTTCAAATTTGATAACTTTTCGGCTAATATTCTAAGCTTGTCATAGTCTATATCTCTATAATTTTCAAGCTTATACATCACCATCTCCCGCCAAACGCTGTATGCTTCTTGCTTTTTTTGGCTTTGCAAAGGGAATTTATCAAAATGTTCAACAATCCTTTGAAGCTCTATAATTTTTGTTACTCTATAATATGCTGCGGGTTTTGATAAACCACTATTAGAAGTTGGAGTTGCTTCCTTTTGCTTGTAAATGACGCCAACGTAATTAAAGAATTCTTGAATATCTTCTACTATTTGCCGATTATCTTCCCTTTGTTTAACGGCAAAATATAATCCAAACGAACCTCCTGCTCGACTATAGGTAAAAGCTGCTTCTCCGTCACAAAAACCTGTTACATACCAAGGGTTTAACACAATTCCCCCTTTTCGAACAATGTTCCATTTGACACATTTTCACGCGGAACATCTCCAAAACCTTGATTTCATTATCTTAAAATTACGCTAATTGTCAAGGGTTTTCTTCATTCTTTAACCACGCTTACCCTGACCTTGGCTGGCTTTGCGCCTGCCATTCCAAAAAGGCCTTTTTCCTCCTCGGAAAGCACGGTAATTTTGACTTTATCGCGGGCGATCTTTAATTCTTTCAAGGCTTTCTTTACTGCCTCTTCTACGGTTTTCCCCTCTATCTCAATACTTATTTTTGGCTTCATTTTGCATGCATTAATTTGTATTGGAAAACAAAGGAAAGGAGCGAATAAACCAGAAAATACAATACCCACCCTGAGGGCATGTTATAAAACGCAAAGGCAAAGATAAACGGTAAAATTATAGTCATCATCTTTTGCTGCTCTGCGCCTTCGCCGCCAGCTGGCATGGATATTTTCTGTTGAGCAAACATCAATACAGCTGTCAATATCGGTAAAATATTAAATTCTTTTATTGGCCAGGTAGTGGGCAACATTACCAGGCGATCCGGCTCAGAAAGGTCTTTTATCCAGAGAAAGTGCGCTCCTTTAAGCGCTATTGAGCGCTGAAAAGCCTGCCAAAGCGCGATAAAGATCGGCATCTGCAGCAGCATGGGCAAACACCCACCCAGAGGATTAACTTTGTGGTCCTTATAAAGCTGCATCACTTCTTTATTTAATTTCTGCGGATTATCTTTATACAGTTTACGTAAGGCTGCCACCTTAGGTTGGATCGCCTGCATCTCTTTCATGGAGCGGATTTGTTTTATAGTAAGAGGGTAAAGTATTAAATAAACCAACACGCTCAAAAGCACTATCGCCGCACCCCAATTGCGCACAATCCCTTGCAGAAAATCTAAAAGCTGTAAAATGAGTTGGGCGATAAAATCAAAGGTTCCGTAGTAAATAATAGCTGACCACCCGGGATTCACCTTATTCAGAAGATGTAAGTCTTGTGGCCCCAAATAGATATGGAATTTTTCCTGCCATACACTTCCAGAGGCAAGATTGTTAATTTTTAAAAGCACGCCGATATCTGAACCTTGATTGTTTATTTTACGGATAAAGCCGGAATAATCATCTTTTTCAGGTTGGACAATAGCGCAGAAATATCTATCCCGTAAACCTAAGAATTTGACCTGTTCAAAAGCCAGATCTTTTTTGGCGTTGAAGTGGCTGGTCTTTTCTTTAGTTGCCACTATTACATCTTGGTAGGTAGCCTGGGGATTGCGCGGAGAAAAGTCCAATCTGCCTAAGATTAAAGGCAGCTCTATGCTTAGTGCAGAAGCAGATTTATTTTGGACATTAATTTCTAACCACATGTCGTAACTAGATTTAGAAAAGATAAATCTCTTAGTAACCTTCTTTTGAGCATCGTTGGAGACAAAAGTAACACCCTCTACGGATGTTGCTTCCTGGCGGAACTGCAGGCTTTTATCTTCAAGCAATAACCCGTTAAACAAAGCAAAATCGCGGCCAGGATAAGCGCGGAACATTACATCTTTGATCGCTGCCTGGGGCTTGATAAAGTTGATCTCTAATTTTTCCCGGGCATATTTCCATAAGGAATCTACGGGTATTTCGCATTCAATAATATCAGGGGCAACGGGAGGAGGCGTAACTGAGGGAGAAGAGGTGGCCACAGAGGGAGTTTTTTCCGTAACTTCTTTAATAGCAGTATGTTGCGACTTAGAAACCCAAGCAGACCAGCCCAATAAGACAAAAAGGGAGAGCCCTAAAGCTAAAACAAAACGTTTATCCATAATATTATACCAAAGGGTAATCGCCGGATTTACCGGATAAGGGGTGGCAAGATAACAATCTTTTGCCCGCTTTTAAAGACCCTTTCCAGAAACCGTATTTGGCAATGGCTTGCCTTGCGTATTCAGAACAGCTGGGCGTAAAACGACAGGAGGAAGGTAGCGCCATCCTCACATATTTCTGATAAAAGCGAATAAACTGTAACGATACTGCTCTTAACATCAGCGGCTTATTTTGTGCCTGCCCTTTTGCCGCCTGCGTTTTAACGTTGCCCGGCCGTCCTTTGTACTCATACGGCTGCGGAAGCCGTGGCGGCGTTGGCCTTTGATCCTCGTCGGTGTTTTAAGATTTTTTTTCATCTGTGTAAGCGCTCCTTAACAAAGAGTGTTTAATTATAACATACCCTTGAGTTTAGTCAACCCTACATTTTAAGTTTCAAAATTGTAACATAAAAATATGCGCCGGTCAACCCCGCTCTTTTTTAGTAATGCATATTATACCAATAAAAAGGGCGGGGTCAAGTAACAATTACGCCGGAGGCTTTCCAAGGGCTATCCACAGATTAGCGCAATCTTTAAATGATCCGCCTGTTGCCGGTTTCTTTTTTATTGACGGCTGGTGATTTTATTGTATAATGGTTGGCGTTTATCTTTTTTACTTGCAACTGATTTCGTCTCTGTTATAATATATCCCTACAATCTTTAATATAGCGGTCGACAAGCTATCCACAGAGTTATACAAGGTGTGAATAAGCTGTTAATATCCGCTTAGTGAGGAATATAACGATGGTCGATATAATGGGCCTTTGGCAGCAAGCGCAAGGCTATTTAAAGGACTCGCTTGGCGAGACTACCTTTGCCACCTGGATCATGCCTTTAAAGGCACGGGCGCAAGATGAACACAGCATTATCCTGGAGGCTCCGGATAATTTCTTTAAGGAGTGGATAGAAAAAAACTTTAAACCTTCCATAGAAGAAGCCCTGCATTCTTTAGGTAAAGTAGCGATAGCAGTGCATCTAGAGAGCAGCCCGCAGGCGCAGGATGCCCCGGATCAAGCTGCGCGCGCCAATCCCCAGGTCAAAACCCCGGAACCGTTGGGCCTGATCAATTTAAACCCGCGCTACACCTTTGAAAATTTTGTCGAGGGCCGCTCTAATCACCTTGCCCTCGCATACTCTCAGGCCGTGGCTAAATCGCCGGCTAAGGCGTATAACCCGCTTTTTATATACGGCGGGGTAGGGCTGGGCAAAACCCATCTTATCCAGGCGATCTGCCATCATATTAGAAATAATGCTCCGGGCAACGTAAAGATCTCCTACCTGCCTTCGGAACGCTTTACCAACGAACTGATCGAGGCGATACAGCACCGCGGTACCGCGGCTTTTCGCCAGAAATACCGTAATGCGGATGTGCTCGTCATAGACGACGTGCATTTTTTCGCCGGAAGAGAATCTACGCAGGAAGAATTTTTCAATACCTTCAATACGCTTTATGACGCCCATAAACAGATTATTCTCTCCTCGGACCGGCCGCCTAAAGAGATCACTGACCTGCAGGAGAGGCTGGTATCGCGGTTCGGCTGGGGCTTGACCGTAGATATACAGCCTCCGGATTTAGAAACGCGCGTGGCCATCTTAAAGAAAAAGATTGAAAGAGAGCCGGTAAGCGTACCCGATGATGTGATCTTTTTTATCGCCCAACTCATAAAAACCAATATCCGGGAGTTAGAAGGCGCGCTTATCCGCACCATCGCCTATTCGTTACTAGAAGAAAAACCGATCACATTAGACCTCACGAAAGAAGTTTTAAGAGATTTGCTCCGGGAGCCCAAAAAACTGATCACTGTGGATTTTATCCAACGTTGTGTGGCTGAAGAGTTCGGTATTACTTTGCAGGAGCTTAAAACTAAGCGGCGTAATAAAACCGTGGTGTTCCCCAGGCAGATAGCCATGTATTTGAGCCGTGAGTTAACGGAGTTATCCTTGCCGGAAATAGGCCAATTTTTCGGCGGCAAAGACCATACCACGGTTTTGCATTCTTATAATAAGATTAAAGAAGACTTAAAACTCAATGCGGCGCTAAAAGATAGAATGGAAAGAATCACACAGGTTATCCAACAGTAATGCAAGGCTATTTGACAGGAGTTATTTATCTAACTATAATATAAAGTGCTGGTTAGGAGTATTTGCACATAATTGAGACACTACTACGACTACTGCTATTTTATTATTACTATAATTTATAATAATAAAGGAGTGTAAAAATGAAATTTAAGGCAGCAAAAGATATTTTAGTAAACGGCATACAAACCGTACAAAACGTCATTAGCGCCAAATCAGCTTTACCTATATTGTCCAATATACTTTTAGAAGCCGAACAGGACAATTTAAAGCTTACCGCTACGGATTTGGATGTTGGTATAAGCTGTGTAATTCCTGTGGATACTCAGGAGGCAGGGGCGATTACCTTACCTGCTAAGAGATTTAGCGATATTATCAGGGAACTGCCCACTGATAATGTGGGCCTGACCACCAAAAAAAATAATCTGGTCACTATTGAGACCGAAGCATGCCAATTTAAGATCATGGGTTTGGCGCGGGAGGAATTTCCTAAATTACCCGAATTTAAAGATAAGGAAGTGTTAAAACTGGAACAAGCCGCGCTAAAGCGCATGCTGGGCTTAACGGCCTTTGCGGTGTCGTTTGATGAAACGCGTTATATTTTAAACGGTATATTATTTAAAGTAGAAAAAAATAAATTAGTATTGGTGGCGACAGACGGCAAAAGGCTTGCTATTATTGATAAGAGCCTGAACCAAAGCCTGGAAAAAGAATTGCGCATTATTGTCCCGATTAAAACCATACACGAGTTGATGCGTAATTTGCAAGATGAAGGTGAGTTATCTTTGGTGCTGGGAAGCAACCAGGTCCTTTTTGATTTAGGTAAGGTAGTGATTATCTCGCGGCTTATTGAGGGAGAATTTCCGGATTACCGGCAGGTGGTGCCAGCGGCATCCGAGAACAAGATGCGCGTGGATAGGGGGCAGTTTTTGTTGGCGGTGAAACGCGCGGCGTTGTTGTCAACACCAGATTATCAGGCTGTAAAGTTAGAGATATTTAAAAACAGGCTGGTGGTTTCTAAGTCTACACCCGATATCGGAGAGTCGCGCGAAGAAATACCTATAGAATATTCCGGGAAAGAGATGGCTATTGGTTTTAACCCGGGGTATTTAATCGATGTCTTGAAAAACCTGACTTTGGAAAAAATAGATTTAGAGCTGACAGACGGCGAGAAGCCGGGAGTGGTCCGCGTGGATGGCTATGTGTATATTGTGTTGCCGATGCGCTTGGGTTAGTTGAGGTTCGGGCGTGGAGCAGATCAAGGATACGATCCAGAGCGTAATACGGCTTTTGTCCGAGCATAAGGGGATTGTTTCCAGCGAGGACGCCGAGATACTTTTGAAAAAAGCCTTGACAAAACGGGAACTTACGCATATAAAGCTTAATTATTTCAAGAAAGGTATTTTAAATCTTACGGTAGATTCTTCCAGCTGGCTGTATAACTTTAATTTGCATAAACGCCAGCTCTTGGCCAAACTGAATGAAAAATCGGATTGGGTCAAAGAGATACGTTTTCGTATCGGAGAGGTAAAGTGAAAAAGAAAGTCAAGACGCAACAGGAGCAGGACATAAAAACGCCATCTAAACCGGGCGCGCCGCAGGCTGGTAAGGCCTATGACGCCACCACGATCCAGGTCTTAGAGGGAACCGAGGCAGTCAGGCGCAGGCCGGCTATGTACATCGGGGATACCTCCACCCGCGGTTTGCACCACATGGTTTATGAAGTGGTGGATAACAGCGTGGATGAGTCGTTGGGAGGTTATTGCGACCATATAGAGGTAGAGATCCACCCTGATAACAGCGTGAGTGTGACGGATAATGGTAGAGGCATTCCTGTAGATATACACAAAACCCAGAAAAAACCGGCAGTAGAGGTAGCGTTAACTACGTTGCATGCCGGAGGCAAGTTTGACCACCGGATTTATAAAGTATCCGGCGGTTTGCACGGCGTGGGCGTGAGCGTGGTAAACGCGTTATCCGACTGGCTGGAGGTAGAGGTCAAAAGAGACGGCAAGATTTATCATCAGCGCTATGAGCGCGGCAAAACCGTTTCCAAATTAACAGTTATCGGTAAAAGTAGCTCTACCGGCACCAAGGTTACTTTTAAGGCGGATAAGACCATCTTTAATAAAGTCGAATATTCCTATGATATCTTGTCACAGCGTTTAAGGGAACTGGCATTTTTAAATAAAGGCTTAAAGATCAAGCTTAGCGACGAGCGCACCGATAAGGAAGCGGTGTTTGAGTTCGCCGGAGGCGTAGTTTCTTTTGTGGAATACCTGAATAAAAATAAAAATCCGCTGCACCATAAGGTGATCTTTTTGCAAAAAGAGCAGGATGATGTGATTTTAGAGTTGGCCCTGCAATATAATGATGGCTACGCCGAAACCATGTTCTCTTTTGCTAATAACATCAATACCGTGGAAGGAGGCACGCACCTTTCCGGTTTTAAATCAGCCCTGACGCGCGCAATAAATCAATACGCCAAGAATAAAAATTTAATTAAAGACGATATCGGCATTACCGGAGATGACGTGCGTGAAGGGTTGACCGCGGTAGTAAGCGTTAAGGTGCCGAACCCGCAATTTGAAGGCCAAACTAAAACTAAATTAGGCAATTCCGAGGTAGAAGGTATAGTTGCGTCCGCCAGTTTAGACGCCTTGGCAGGCTATTTTGAAGAAAATCCCTCGGTAGCCAATAAAATTATTGATAAAGTTATCGTGGCCAGCCGCGCGCGCGAGGCAGCGCGCAAGGCGCGAGAATTAACGCGCAGAAAAGGCGCCTTAGAAGGAGCGGGCCTGCCCGGGAAATTAGCGGATTGTTCAGAAAGAGACCCGGCCTTATGTGAGATGTATGTGGTGGAAGGCGACTCTGCCGGCGGTTCAGCAAAACAAGGCCGCGACAGAAGGTTCCAGGCCATACTGCCTATTAAGGGAAAAATTTTAAACGTAGAGAAATCGCGCTTGGATAAAATTTTATCTAATGAAGAGATCCGTACAATCATTACCGCCTTAGGTACGGGTATTGGCGAAGAGTTTGATATCGGCAAACTGCGTTATCATAAAATAATACTCATGGCTGATGCGGATATAGATGGTTCGCATATCAGAACCTTGCTTTTGACCTTATTGTACCGGCAAATGCCGAAGCTAGTGGAAGACGGCTATATTTATATTGCTCAACCACCTCTATTTAAGATCAAGCGCGGCAATCGGGAAGAGTATATCCAAACCGAGGAACAGATGGATGAGCTGCTTTTAGAGTTGGGCCGGGAAGGGCATAAGCTTGTGCGCATAAAAGATAAGCAGGCATTCACTGACAATCAATTTAAAGAGTTGTTGCTACTCTTAGTGGAAATAGATAAATTAGGCAGAAATTTAGAGAAAAAGGGAGTGTCTTTAGCAGAATATCTCACTTTCAGGCATCCAAAGACCAAAAAAATGCCTATTTATAGGGTCAAAGTGGAGGGAAAACCCCATTTTGCCTATTCTGATAAGGAGTTAGCCAGTCTCACAGACAAAGAGGAGAAAGAAGCAGAGCCGGATGTATTGCATCTTTTTGAGGCGCCTGAGGTAGAGCAGGTTGCGGGGAAGATTGAGAAGCTCGGGTTGGAGATTTCTACTTATAGCCCAGTAGAGCCCGTGGCTAAGGACGCTTCTAAGAAAGACACGGAGAAAAAAACCAAGCCGCTTTATCGTATTACTAATGAAGGGGATCTCAAAGACTGCTGGAGCCTGAGGGAAGTCCTCATCTATATTAAAGAAGTGGCTGCCAAAGGTATGCACATCCAGCGCTATAAAGGCCTGGGAGAAATGAATCCCCATCAACTGTGGTCTACTACTATGGACCCGGAAAAGCGCACTCTTTTAAAGGTCACCTTGGAGGACGCCGTAGAAACAGATAAGATGTTTACGGTATTAATGGGAGACCAAGTGGAGCCCCGGCGCGAATTTATTGAAAATTACGCGCACCAAGTAAAGAATCTGGATATCTAATATGTATACACGCAATGAAAAAATAGTCCCGGTTTATATTGAGGAAGAGGTAAAGGATTCCTATTTAAATTACGCCATGAGCGTAATCGTCGGCCGCGCCCTTCCTGATGTGCGCGACGGATTAAAGCCCGTGCACCGCAGGATTTTGTACGCGATGCAGGAGTTAAATCTTGAGCACTCCAAGCCTTACAAAAAGTGCGCGCGTATCGTCGGTGAGGTTTTAGGTAAATACCATCCGCACGGAGATGTGGCGGTTTACGATACCCTGGTAAGAATGGCGCAGGATTTCTCTTTGCGCTATCCCTTGGTTGACGGGCAAGGCAACTTTGGTTCTGTGGACGGCGACGCGCCGGCAGCCATGCGTTACACAGAGGCGCGGCTGGCTTCCGTGTCCGATGAAATGCTCAGCGACATTGACAAGGACACTGTAAATTTCGGCCCGAATTTTGACGCCTCTTTATCCGAGCCGCTGCTTTTGCCCGCGGCATTACCCAATCTTTTAGTCAACGGCTCAAGCGGTATTGCCGTAGGCATGGCGACCAATATCCCGCCGCATAATTTAAATGAAGTAGCAGATGCCGTAATTTATCTTCTGGATAATCCTAACGCCGAAATCAAAGAGCTGATGCGTTATGTGAAAGGGCCGGATTTCCCGACGGGCGGCGTGATCTGCGGCAAAGGCGGTATTAAAGACGCCTATACTACAGGTAAGGGCAAGGTGACGGTGCGTGCCCGCGCTACAGTTGAGCATCAGAAGAACGGCAAAGACTTGATTGTCATCACCGAGATCCCCTATCAGGTGCAGAAATCCAGCTTGATTGAAGCGATCGCGGGGCTGGTAGATGATAAGAAGATTGAAGGCATCTCTGATATTCGTGATGAATCCGATAAAGATGGTATGCGTATCGTCGTGGAACTTAAGCGCGATACGGAATCTCAGATAGTTTTAAATCAACTTTTTAAACACACACAATTAGAGGGCACCTTTGGGATCATTATGCTAGCGCTGGTGGAAAACCGGCCGCGCGTTTTGAATTTGCGCCAGATCTTGGATTGTTATATTGAACACCGCAAGGTGATTATTCGGCGTAGGACCCAATTCGAATTAGACAAGGCGTTAAAGAGGGCGCATATTCTGGAAGGCCTGAAGATCGCCCTGAAATTTATTGATCGCATTATCAAGACG
>Ga0265297_10011268_pt1 | contig 10987 bp, 9 predicted proteins | sample Munlanlwell13791_FD_192502 | JGI IMG/M metagenome (GOLD analysis project Ga0265297, IMG submission 192502) | Leachate microbial communities from a municipal landfill in Southern Ontario, Canada - Leachate well 137-91 | ecosystem: Engineered > Solid waste > Landfill > Unclassified | place...
TATCCGGCTATCGCCTTATCTACATTAGCGCGCGCCTGTTCAAAGGAGACGTTGGTTCGCTGAGCGACGATGCTCGCAAGCTGTTCCCTGTCGCCTTCGGTAACCGCGTCCGGGCCTTTGCTCAATACGCTGGAAAAAGCCCGCCAGGCTTCCTCTAAAGAAGGCCCCGGTTTTTGCATCTGCCCCTCAATCTGCTGCCGGGCGTTTCCAAAAAGCGATTCTATTTCCAGCCTCAGCGGAGCGGGGAGCTTGTTGATATCAAAACCTGAAACAGCCTGCCCTATCCCGCCGCCTATGGCCTGCGCGCCGCCCGCTACCATGCCAACAGCCCCGGAAAAAATTATCCCCGCTGCCGCAGCCGCCGTAAAGACCGCGATCAACATCGCTAATGCCCAGGAGATTATCCCATGCAAGGCGGCGTTAAGCCTTAATGTGGAGCCGGCCAACCGGCCGCTTACCCATGATCCGATATAAGAGGAAACCAGCATTGTAATTATCCACCATATCACGGCGCCGGCGCCCAAGGTTTTCAAAGACATCATTCCCCGGGAGAGGTCAGCGTTCCATAATCCCAATGACGCTCCCAGAGTCGCGAGCATCAACCCGCTTACCAGCAAAATCACGACACCGGCGATGATCGCTCCCCAGGAAATCGCCGGGTAGTACCCGATATCAGCTTGTTCACGCATATACTCCTCCTTTTTAACGCTTGCCTATAGGCAATTTTTTATTTTAACATCTTTCTTCAGCGGAAGACTGACCAAAATACTCTTTTTCCGGATTTTTTTCTACTTCAGGCGCTAAAACCCTAGAAATATATTATTCCAAAACGTAAGGCGCCCGCTATCCTCCAGAATACTGACAAAAACGGGATTAGAAAAGAGGTAAAGACCATTTCAAGGACATGGCTTAAGGATTTGGAAGTGCGCGAAAGCCTTTTTACCGCGAACATAAGGGACATGAAAACCCAAAGAAGGATAAAACCCTTTAAGGCGGGAAAGAAAAGCAGGCCAAGGATCCCGGTAAGCGCGGAGGAAACGGTCAGGTAATAAAACCATGGAGGCGAGGACTCTATGAATTTCCTGAAAAACCAGGGATGTTTTTTGAATAAAAGGGCATTATATAAATTCTTTTTTTCTTCTTTGATCCCCATGCCCCACGGGATGTTACGTACGTGGTGGGTCACTACGGAGTCCTCCGCGAGTCCAACTGGCAGCCTTCTTGAAAGCACGGTAAAATACAGATCGGAATCTTCCCTCCAGGCGGTTTTGAAATTCTCGTCGAATCCCCCGGTTTCTTTCAGCACGCTTTTTCTGTAAAAACAGTTTGCCGTAAGGAAACGGCATTCCTGCATCCGGGCAATGCAGAGTTCATAATCCCTGGGTTTCTGGGAGACCGGAACCTTTACTACTCCCGAGACAGCGGCAATTTCAGGGCTGAAAGAAGCCATGCCCGCGCTTAACCAGTCGGGTTCAGCTACGCAATCGTCGTCAATGAAGGCGATTATGTCAGCCTCGGCCTGTTTCCATCCGGCGTTTCGCGCCGCTGCCGGGCCGTGGTTGCCTTCCACGGGCACATATTTGAATTTCATGAAGATATAGGCCAGCGCGAAATAAAGGATCGTAGCCCGGGTTTCGGGATTGGCTCCGTCATCAGCCACTATGACCTCGTATTCGTCGCGGGAAAATCTTTGTTCGGCGACGCTTTTCAGGCAGCGTTTTAAGAGATTATTCCGTTTGCAGGTGGGTATTACGACAGAAACTCTCATTTTAATAATTCTCCTCCCATGTGGTTTCGCTTCCAGCGATCGGGCGCAGGCCGATTACGCTTAAGAATAGATCCCAGCTGGATACTTTTTTTACCTTTTGACGTATCTCCGCGAATTTGCCCGAAATGACCGTGTCAGCGATAAGGCGCAAAATTGCGGAGATAACAAATAGAGAAGCCATTTGATAACCCATGATCGCCGGCAGGTATTGAAGCAGGTTCCCGCCTAAGAAGGCGCCCAGAAAAGAAAAAACGCAGGTGATGAAATGAAAAGCAACCAGGCACTGGACCCTCTCAAAAGGCGAACAGCAATCATAGATATAGTTTGTGGAAGACAGGTTAAATCCCGCCCAGACGATCCCTGATAGAAATTCCACAAAGATAAGGGCCGCTGGATTGCGGACAAAAACCCAAAATAGGGGGATCAGCGCGATGACCCAGCTGGTCTGCCTGAGTATTCTTACATTACCGACCAGGTCCGCGTGCCTGCCCCAGAGCGGGAAAAAAATAAGGCCCATAAGGATGGAAGAAAGATGTATGGCTGTGTACCAAATATAATTTAATCCCAGCGATTTCCAGAGCCAAACGCTGAAAAACGGGAGCGAGAACTGGGCGGCGAATGTGGTCAAAGAGACATAGATCAAAAATTTCAGGAAATTGCTGTCTTTTGATAGATTTATCAGGTGCCAAAACGGAAGCGTGAACTTTCTCATGGCTTTTTGCGGCCTTTGAGGGTTAGGGATAGAAATATCTTTCATTTTTCTTATGATCAGGACCGATATAAAACGCGACATGGCTACCGCCAGAAAGAGGATCGCGAAACCCGTTACCTGGAAATTCTTTTGTTCTGTTAAGTGCAGCCAGGCGCCAAATAACCCGGCGATGGCGAGCCCCGATACGCCCGTGACATGGCTTCTGCATCCGAAAAATTTACCCCGCTCATTGTCTTTTAGGTAATGGCTGACCAGGCTCCCCCAGGAAGCGCCGATGACCGTTCCCAGCGCCCTGAAGATCACTATGAAAAAGATAAGGGCGGTGATCGTGGCCCTGTATCCGCGGAATACCGGAAGGATTACAAGCGGGAACAGGACGAATGTTTGCGCGAAAGCGCATAAAAGGACTATTTTTAACCTGCTTCCTATCATCCGCATTAGCCGGTAAGAGAATAAGATGATAACGGAGGAGGCCAAATAGGGAAGCGCGATAAGGTCCCCGATCTCTTTATTAGTCGCTCCCAAAAAAAGCGCGAAAGGTATAAGGTAATAATCCAGCGCTTTTATCACAACCTCAGCCGCTATTCCTTCGCGCACGCTGTTTTTGAGGCTTTCCCTGAACGGTGAACGGGGATTGATGAAATCATTATAATGGTGCCTGATCTTAACGCTCCTTTATGGTTTTTCGATTAAAAAAGGACCCATTATAAGCGCGTCTATAGGCGACGCCCAGAACGCGCCTAAGGCGTCCTGGGGAGAACAGACAATGGGCTTACTATTTATGTTAAAAGAGGTATTTATCAGGATAGGAACGCCGCTCAATTTCTTAAAAGAAAGTATAGTGTCATAATAAAGCGGGTTCTGGCAGCGGTTGACGGTCTGTATCCTGGCTGTTCCGTCTATGTGGGTGACCGCGGGGATAAGGGGTTTTTTCTCCCGGATGACATCGTATACAAACAACATGAAAGGTGAAACGCCCGCCCCCTTAAACCATTTTCCCGCTTCTTCTTCCAGGACGCAGGGAGCTACGGGCCTGAAATCTTCCCTGCCTTTGATCTCATTGAGGCGCGTTTGCATCTCAGCGGTCAGCGGAGAGGCGAGGATCGATCGGGCACCCAATGCCCTGGGGCCGAATTCCATGCGGCCCTGGAACCAGCCCACGATTTTATCTTCAAAAAGCAGGGAGGCGGCTTGCCGCGGTATATTGTCAAGCTTGCGGTATTTAGTCTTAGCCCATGCCAGAAAACGCTCGATCTCCGTTTCGGGGTATTCCGGCCCGAAATACGCATGGGTCATCGCCTGGGGCCGTTTTCCCGAGCGCTGGTTGGAATCAACAAGAACTGCCGCTCCCAGCGCCGTACCAGCATCGCCTGCCGCGGGCTGGACCCATATTTCTTTGAAATCGCCCTTTTCTTTTATACGACTGTTCATTACGCAGTTTAAAGCGACGCCTCCGGACAGGCACAAATTTTTTTCTTTAACGGATTTAGCCAGCCAGGAAACCATATGCAGGACCGTTTCCTCAAGCGCCTTTTGCAGAGAGCTGGCGATGTCGAAATGCCGTTGTTTTAAAGGCGCCCCTTTCTTCCTGGGCGGGCCGAAGAGCCTGTTCAGGTCAAGATAATCAATTTCATAGCGGCCGTCCTTTTTTAGATTTATCATCCGGCGGAATTCATTCCTGTAATTAGGCTTTCCGAAAGAAGCCAGCGCCATGACCTTGTATTCATCGCTTGAATGCAAGAATCCCAAATGCTCCGTCAATTTTTCGTAAAGGATGCCTATCGAGTGCGGCATGCTGATCTCCTTGATCACCCAGATTTGTTTTCTTTTTCCCACGGCGAAGGTGGTGGTTACCTTTTCGCCGCGGCCGTCCAGCGTCAAAATTGCGGCGCTCTTGAACGGGCAGACCAAAAAGGCGCTTGCCGCGTGGGCCATGTGATGGTCGATATAATGCCATTGAGTTTTAAAAATCATTCCTTTTTTCCTGAAACGCTCCTGTAAATGATGCGGGCAGCCATCCAGTAAATATTTAGGCGCGTTCAATAAATACAGGTAAAAGAGGGGATCCCAGGGAGAAAACCCGGGTTTATGCTTTTTATCCGGTTTGATCTTTAAGCATACATGATGCGGAGTTTTCCCGGGATTATAGAAAAGCATAGGGTTGAAGGAGTAAGCGATGTGGTCAAGGTCATAAATAGATATATCCGCCTGGGCGAGGCAATAGTGGATAGCGTGAAAAGGCAATTCATAAGCGGAAAAAGGGACAGGGCGTTTTCCATGCTTGATCCCGGTAAACCGTTCTTCTTCAGCCGCGGCCACGATCTTGCCGTTCTTCACCAGGCAGGCGGCAGAATCATGAAAAGCGGCGTTAATTCCGAGCGTGTACATGATCTTCCTTTTTTAACCGCATTATCGAATCCGCGGATTCCACAACCTGGTCCGGATGCACCCTTCTCAAGCATAAATGATGCTGTTCCGGGCAGTCGCTTTTATAACAGAATTTACAGGAGACGTCATAAAATAACACCTTGCTTAAGACATTCCATGGCGTATGCTGAGGGTTAGTTAAGGCGTAAAGGACTACCACCGGAGTCTGCAGCGCCGCGGCTATGTGGATCGGCCCGGTATTATTGCTTATCAGTAAGGGGCTGACTTGTATCAGTGCCGCTAATTCCTCGATCTCTAGGGTTACATCCACGCGGAACGCTCCGCCGGGTAAAATCCGGCATATCCGCTTTATGATCTCCAATTCCGCCTTATTCCCGGTTAACACCGCTACATTCTTTTTGATATATAGCTGCCGGATAACTTCCGCGAAAAAATCGGCAGGATAACGCCGTGAAGACGCTGATGCCCCCGGGTGAAGAATATACCAGTCATCGCCCGATATACCCCAGGCGGTTAATTTCCTGTAAGCCGCTTCCCGGGCCGGCCGCGGGATCGTAAGAGAAAGGCTTTTATCCCGGGTCGAGTAGCCAAGTATATTCACAAAATGCAGCTGCCGTTGGACTTCATGGCGTATAAGCCGCTGGGGCTCCGGTTCAGGAAGCCACCAATTTATCAATTCATAGGGGTTCTCCCGGCAGTATGCGGCCCGTAAAGGTACCTTTCCTAAATAACATAAAAGAGCTGCTGGGAGAGCGCTTTGGCTGTAAGTCGTAAATATTACAGCCGCGTCAAAACAGCGGCTTTGTATTTCAGATATCATTTTTGATACAGCCCCGTCTTGTGAAGGCAAATGGCCGTCTCTCTTGACCCAGGGCGCCTGTAATACCATCGCGTCATCTATTTCGGGAATGAGTCCGGAGATGTTTTTCCCGGCTCGCGAGCAAAGCAATGTAAGTTTTGCCCCGTTTTCTCTCAACGCCCTCATGGCAGGCGAACACATCAATACGTCTCCCATATTGTCGAGCCGAACGCAGAGGATATTTTTTATATTTTGTTTAGGCCAAATTTTTTTCATGGCGTCTGGTTTTTCCTGATAAAACGCGCCGCCTCAAGAAAACCGCTTACGATGGCATCCGGTACCCTGCCCAGGGGCATCTTCCATTCGGTTTCATTGCCGTTGTTTATCAGCACGGTGGAGCAGCCGGATCTTTTTCCGGCTTCGATATCATCCAGGGTGTCTCCGATCATCCAGGAGCGTGTCAGATCTACATTCAGCTTCCGGCCGGCTTTTTGTATAAGCCCGGGGAGAGGTTTCCGGCAGCCGCAGGACAGCTTAAATTTTTTTACTGTTCCCCCGGGATGGTGAGGGCAGTAATAATAACCCCAGAGTTTTATCCTGCGCCTCAACATGCGTTTAAGAACGAACTTTTTGACCTTTTCGATATCCTTTATCGTATAAAAACCATATGCCGGGCCAGGCTGGTTTGTAACCACTATCAGCCGGTATGACGCCCCGGACAGCATCTTTAAACCTTCCCACACATCCCTAAAGAACGTTATTTTCTTGACGTCTACGTTATAAGGGAGGTTTTTTATGAGCGTACCGTCTTTATCCAGGAACACGGCCTTATTTGGCGACATCTTTATAAAATCTTGAGACGGCTTTCGCCACTTTTTTCCAGGTAAAAACAGAGCTCACTCTCAAAAACCCTTCTTCGCCCATTCTCGCGGCTTGCTGGGGAAGGGCCATGAGCATAGCCAGGCGGCATGCCAAAAATCCCGGCTCTTCCGGAGGAACCAAAAACCCGGTTTTTCTGTCCACTATACTGTATTTTATGCCTCCTACGGCGGAACCGACTACCGGGACCTTACAAGCCATGGCCTCAAGGGGGGTGATCCCGAAAGGCTCATACCAGGGGGTACTTACAAAAACGTCGGCGGCGCTATAAAAGAATTTCAGCCAGTTGCGGTCCGCGCGGCCAAGAAAATGTACCCGCTTGGAAAGGCCCAGCCTTTTGATTACGCGGGCAAGCCGGCCGATCTCCGGGGTCTTTTTGGCGTCCGGATGGCGGGTTTCTCCGCCTACGATCAGCAGCTGCGAATCATAACTGTAAAATTTAACCAGCAGCATAAGCGCGTGTATGACATTCTCGATCCCTTTTCTTTGGACGATCCGGCCTAACTGCAGGATTATTTTTTTCTTGCGAGACAAACCCAGTAAGGAGCGGGCGTACGCCTTGGATATGGGTTTTAATTCTTCGGGATCATAGCCGCACGGGATGATCTGGATCTTTTTGGGGTCCGCCCCGTAGAGGCTTATCATGTCTTCCTTATCTTGGGGGCATTCCGCGATAATACCGTCCGAAAAACGCATGATATCCTCTTCGACGGAAAAACGTATGTCCGGAAAGCGGTCCTGCGCGCCCTGATACTGCCTGCGGATCTTTCCAAGCGCGTGGAAGGTGACGATAATGGGGATACCCAGTTCTTTTTTTATCTCCATCCCGGCTTGTCCGGAATCAAAAAAATTAGCGTGTAATACCTTATAATTCATCTTGTTTTTTTTGATAAAATTACGGATTCCCAGCGAGAACTCAGGTATAAAAGGGAGCAATTTCTCTTTGGGTATGGGCGCCGCCGGGCCGGCATCGATATGCACTACCCTAAATCCGTTTTTCCTGACAATAGGTTTTTCGTTAGGATGGGTCTTGCGGGTGAAGACATCGACAAAAAAGTGTTTAGAAAGGTTTTTCGCGATCTGCATAACGTATACATTCTGTCCGCCGCTGTCTGTTCCTCCGAGGGCGGCCAAAGGGGAGCCATGCAGGCTGATAATGGCGATCCTGTCTTTCATTTGCCTATCCTTTTGGTCAACGCGTGGTTCCAGTCATTGACGAACCTGAAGATGCTGAAATTTTTTTTGGCGTATTGGCGCGCTCCGGCCCCAAGGCGCTTAGCGTAGTTATGGTCTTTAAGCAGGCGCTTCATTTTCTTAATCAGGCGGTTGGTATCATTGTTTAAATACCCATTAATGCCGTTTTTGACGACAAAGATCATTTCCGTAGCCGGCAGGCCTATGACCGGCAGCCCTATCATCATCGCCTCGCAAAGGGAAAGAGGCATGCTTGTGTAGCGAATGGGGCTGAAGAAAAAACGGTATTTCGCCAGACGGTAAGGCAGCTCTTCATGGGAAATTTCGCCAAGACCGCCTACAGGCGATGAGCCCATTCCCGCCAGTTCCAGGGGAAGAAAGCGGCGCACGGATTGGAAGAGATCGTAACCCATAAGCCGGCCGCGTTCTTTGATATGGTTTATCACGGTGATGCCGGATTCGAGCTCTCCCGAATACACGGCGTCGCGGGGCGTTAAAACCCCGTGAGGTATTATGGTTACAGGCGAGCGCCCACAGTCCCACATCAGCCGGTTATAGCCGGTTACATGAACGATCAAGACATTAGGGTCGTCCACCGGATGTTTTGTATCGGTCGGATGCGGGAGGGGAGGGTTATGCTCCAGGAATATCTTGGGTAGATTGCGCTGTTTTTCGGAAAGAATACGGAATTGTTCGGTAGTATAATGCGCCTCTCTCTGGAAAAGAACGCAATCAAGATCTAATTTTTTTACTTCTTCCGCGGGAACCTCTATTACATTCTTGCCCCATTCGAATCCGGAGCCCTTGCCCATATAATCGCCCTGCTTCTGTGAATCCACGGGTAGATAAAAAAGGTGGGGGACTTGGCTCAAATAGTACAGATAGTTACCATGAACATGCCAGGTAAGGATCTTATATTGCCGCATATTTTTATTTTCCCTTAAGCTAAGCTTTGGTTACATAAGTCGTATACGTTTTTGACCGGTATTCCAGAAGAGCAGCTGCGGTCGAAAGGACAATTGACGTATGGGCAGGGCCGGCATGATACCGGGTGAAAGATATATGGATGAAGCCTGTGGTTCAGGGGCGCCCACCTGGCGGGATCCGATCCTGTGACAATTACCAGGCTTTTGGTTTTCATGGCAGCAGCCAGATGAGATACCCCGGTGTCGTTCGTGATCAGGAGCCTGGCGTTCTTCAAAAGAAGCGCAAGGCTGCCCAGCGATGTTTTCCCCGCGAGGCTGATGATTTTATTTAAGGCATGGCCGAAAGATCCTTTTATTAATTTTTCTTCTTTTTTTGTGCCTGTCGCCACGACCGTATGGCCGTCAGAGACTAGCCGTTGCGCCAAAGAAGCGAATTTTCCGGTATCCCATCTTCTTGAGCTAAACCTGGCTCCCGGGTGGAGGCATATGTAATTGTTATCTTTAAGGTAATAGTCTTCCTTGATCTTTAAAAATTCTTCCTTATCCTGCTCATAAACGGGGAATTCGAGCTTTTCTCCGGAAGGAGGGATCCCCAGGAATTTAAGCAGGCCAAGCAGCTTGCGTATTTCATGGCCTTTCTCCGGCCATCTGGTAAAAGTCTCGGGGTGCGGGCGCCAGGAATCTTTGCTGTAGAAACCTGCCGTGCGCTTCGCGCCTAAGAGCTCAATGAGAGTATTCACAAAAGTACCGTCTCCATGCATCTGCAGGGCCAGGTCAAAGTTTTGCCTTCGGCAAGACCGGATGAATTCCTGGATAGCTTCCATATCGGGTTTTCTTTCAGGCAGGCCCGGATAACCCGGGAATTCCATAAAGCGGTCTATATAATGAGAGAACCTTCGCGCGAAAGAAGCGGCCCAGGGCAATCCGATCAAGGTTACCTCGCTCTTTGGGAGCGCCTTACGAAGCGCGCGCAGCGAGGGGACGAGGCATAACAGGTCCCCAAGGAGCAAGGCCCTGAGTATGGCGATCTTTTTCATCTTCTTTTTATTTTCTAGATAAAAGCTCATTTTTTAAATTAAGAAACAGGTTAGTCTTCTTATACCCAAAAAGCGAAAAAGTGTCTATTGTCCGTTTCCTTTTTCTTCTGACTTTTTTCTACAAAACGGAGCCAACACTTGACCAAAAAAATATCATCCGGCCCCCGAAGAAAAAAGTCAGATAAAAGCGGAATCCAGCAATGGACAATATCCGGGGCCGCCGATATAATTTAGCTAAATTGCCCGCCTTGATCGGCCGGGCGCGCGTTAGAACAAGGGAGTAGAAAGGTTTCCCGCTAAAGCGGAAAAAGGAGGGGCAATGCTAAAGGAGGAAAGCCCTTAAAAGGCATGGGAAAAGATTCGATAGCGGAAAGGAAGTGTAAATGGAAAAGAAAAAAAGAATGAGCAGCGGAGTTTTTGATGTGCTCAAGCAGGATCACAGGAACGTACAGCATCTTTTTGGGCGTATCCTAAAAGAGCATAAACGCTCTGATGAAACTTTTAACGAGATCAAGCAAGAGTTAAGAGTCCATATGGCCGCTGAAGAAAAATTTCTTTATCCGGTCCTGGAGAACAATGAAAAAGTAAAAGATATGATCCTGGAATCGTATGAAGAGCATTCCGTGGGCAAAGAAATGATGGAAAAGCTGGAACACGACTCAAAGGATGACGCTCATTGGCTGGCCAAGGTCAAGGTCCTCAATGACGTGATCGAGCATCATATCGGAGAAGAAGAGGGTATGATGTTTCCCAAAGCCAAGAATATCCTCAGCAAGCAGCAAAGCGAAGAAATAACCGGACTTATCCAGCAGGAAAAAAGCGAAGCGTCTGCGGGATCGGCTCCCGGTGAGTTGGAGTAAAACGTGAAGCAGGTATGTTTAAACGTAAAAAAGGAGGTAGAAATGAACGGTAGAAAGATATTGTTGGTAATGCTGGCGTTGACCTTATGCGCCTCAGTAGCTTTCGCGCAAACCGGCGGGGCAACCGGAAACACCGGCGGAGGGACGACGGGGACCACAGGCGGTATGACCGAAGGAACAACGGGCACAATGGGCACTACCGGCACCACTGGAGCAGGCAATCAGACAATGGGCGCTGGTACAGGCACAACGTCTGAATTGGACGCGATGAGAACAGCCGGATTTGGGCAAAGAGACCGGCTTATCAGTATGTTGGAAAGCAGGAGGAGAACGGCTACCGGCGATGACAGGTCCACTTTAGACGCTCAGATAAGGCGTTTACGTGACGCGAATGCCGATAACTGGGATTCTACCCGCGACGCGG
>Ga0265297_10011269_pt1 | contig 10986 bp, 13 predicted proteins | sample Munlanlwell13791_FD_192502 | JGI IMG/M metagenome (GOLD analysis project Ga0265297, IMG submission 192502) | Leachate microbial communities from a municipal landfill in Southern Ontario, Canada - Leachate well 137-91 | ecosystem: Engineered > Solid waste > Landfill > Unclassified | place...
AGAAGTGGAGACGGAAATTCCTCTTGAGTTGACGGGTGAGGCTCCCGCGGTGAAAAACCTTGGAGGAACATTGATTACCAACGTTAACGAGATTACGGTTAAAGCCTTGCCAAAGGATTTGCCGGCAAGTATAATGGTAGATGTGAGCGGCTTGAATACCTTTGAAGACCACATCTTGATAAAAGATATAAAAGTACCCGCGGAAGTGAAAGTGATGAACGATCCCGAAGAAATAGCGGTGCAAGTCACCAAGCCGGAGAACGTGGAAGCGGAATTGGCAAAGCCTGTTGAGACGACAATCGCCGAACCGGTAGTGGAAGAAAAGAAGGGTGAGAAAGAAAAGGAAGAGGGGGAAGCGGAGACCAAAGAATAAAAAAACTTTTTCAGCTCTTTTATGGAAATTCGAAACATTTTTAAAATCAAAATAAGCGAGAAATTGGTTTCTCTATCAGTTTTACTGCTAACAATAACAGGAATGGTTTTTCCTGTTATTTTTAGTTCCGCGGCAACATATAATCTGGAGCAGGTTTGCGAGTCGGACCAGTGGGAGACCGAATGCGATAAGCTGAGTAAAGAAGAGTGCCAGAATCTTTGCAATCAATGCTTGTCTTATTTCCAGAAAAAAAGCGATCAGATGCAGACGGAAATTGACCAAACCGGGCAAAAGAAAAAGACTTTGCAGAACGAGGTCGCGACGCTGACCAAAAAAGTTAAAGATCTTGATTACCAGATCTATCAATCCCAACTCTCGATAAAAAGCCTTAATTTTCAAATAGGCGACACGGAACAATCCATAGAAAAAACAATAAGTGATATTGACGCGCAAAAGATAAAGATAGCGCAAATATTACGATCCGTGGAAGAAGAGGACAAAAAATCTTTTGCCGAAATACTCGTAACGAGCGAGAATCTCTCCGAATTTTTCAATAATTTACTTTACTTGGAAACATTGAACGCGAAAAACAACGAGGTGCTAGCGAACTACAATGAATTGCAGGGTAATTTAACGGACAAGAAAACGAATCTCGAAGACGAGACCGGTGAATTGAAAAATCTTGTGATCGTTCAGAGTATGCAAAAAGAGGCGAGTGCAACCACAAAAAAAGACCGGGAATACTACCTCGGCCTTACAGAAAAGGAATATCAAGCGCAACTTGCGGAAAAGAAAACAATAGAGGCGAAGGCGGCGGAAATAAGCAAAAGGCTTTTTGAATTGGTGGGCGTGAAAGACGATGGGATCCAATTCGGAGAAGCCGCGAGATTGGCAAAAGAAATGGAGGCATTGACCGGGGTGAGGGCCGCGTTCTTACTCGCAATTATTCATCAAGAATCTTATCGAAATGGCGTGTTTGGTGGCAATGTGGGGCAATGCTATGTTACCGATTTTACCACCGGCAACGGTACCAATTTGGCCGGAACCGTAACTAAAACCAGAGTGATGCATCCCACGAGAGATATTCCGATATTTTTGACAGTAGTTAAGAATTTGGGTTTTGATCCGAAGAAAACTTCGGTTTCCTGTTGGATACCGATGTATTCAAAGGGCGTGCCTTATGGTTGGGGTGGGGCAATGGGTCCGGCGCAGTTTATTCCCTCCACCTGGAATTTATACGATGAAAAAATTACAGCTATCACGGGTAAGCCGGCAAATCCCTGGTCTATAAAAGACGCTTTTCTTGGCGCGGCCCTATTATTAAAAGCGAACGGCGCCCAAACCGATGAGCGAACGGCGGCGTGTCGATATTATGCGGGTTCTTGTACTACCGCGGGATCGGGATACGCCAAACAAGTCTTGGCTCAAGCAGCGCAATATCAACAAGACTTGAATGTTTTAAATGAAGCGGGGGACTGATGTTTGACAAAGTCAAACATTGAGTACTTTGTATTTTGTAATTAGTACTTAGCGCATTGTACGGTTATCCCGTTTGGGATAACCGTTTTATTGTATAAAAAAGCAGGATTCCGTTTGGATCCTGTTTTTGTATGCACGGAATCGGATTTGAACCGATGTGAGAGGGACGATTTAATGAGCCGCGGCTCATTTATAGGAGGTGAGTCTCAAGCGTCACTCTTGTCGTTGGCCTGTCTAGATCATCCGTGCAAAATGGGGTGGGTCGGAATGAACCGACTAAGGACGGAATCGCATTTGTGGTGAGAATGCGCGTCTGACAACCAAAGATGCAGCATCATGAAATGCTCATTTTCCACTAAATCGTCGGCCGAAAGATTCCGACGCATCACCCCGCATCAATGAACTTTTTATGAGAATATCCTATCTAAATTTCTTTAAAAAGTCAATAAAAAAAGACAGACGCCCGAAGGTGTCTGATTTTATCAAAAGAACTATGCTATGCATCAGTCCGGAATTGAACCGGAGTTCTCGCCGGGTAACGGCGGCGCCCTAACGGCTAGACCACTGACGCTAACGCCGCGAACAGGACTTGGACCTGTGACTTGCAGGTTAACGGCCTGCCACTCTACCAGTCTGAGTTATCGCGGCACTAAATTTGCAAATGAATGCGTGAGAGGAGTGTCGTTCTCCTGTCGTGGACCTTAGAACGTCCCATTCTTTCGCTGAACTACTCACGCACATTGGGGTGGATCGGAATGAACCGACACGGGAATCGCTGACAAGGTGGTGTGCATCTGACAAGCATGCACAATGATGAAATCGCTCATTTTCCCATCAGGTCAGATAGCTCTTAAAGCTTCTGCCACCCCACTAAAAGAACTGATTACAGGGGTATCCTAGTAAATTTAAGAAAAAATGTCAATAGAAAAAACGGGCACAAGCCCGCCTTTATTCTTAATTACTTATTCTTAATTCTCGAAAAACTTTTACGACTGCGAAACTTTTTCAATCATTTTTTCTATTTTTCCGTCCATTATTGATTCGATATCGTGCCAATTTTTATTAATCCTATGATCGGTCACCCGGTCTTGTGGAAAATTATAGGTTCTGATCTTTTCTTCTCTGCCCGCTGTTCCGATCTGCTGGCGCCTTGCTCCGGTAACTTGCTGTTCCAATTCTTTTTGTTGTTTTTGGAGCATTCTCGCCGCCAAGATCGCAAGCGCGTTTTCTTTGTTTTGCATCAAACTCCTTTCCGATTGCGATTCCGCCACCATTCCTGTGGGGATGTGGATAACGCGGCAAGCAGTCATTCGCTTGTTTACATATTGCCCGCCCGATCCTCCGGATTTGCAAGTTTCCGTCCGTATATCTTGCGGACGAATATTTATCTGTGAGCTTGTCGGTTTCGCGAGCACCGCCACTGTGGCGGTGGAGGTATGGATGCGCCCGGATTTTTCCGTTTTGGGTATTCTCTGAACCCTGTGAACCCCGGCTTCGTTTTTCAATTTTTCATACGCACCCTCGCCCTTGATCTCAAAGATCACTTCTTTAATACCATTGATATCTGTTTGATTAATATCCAAAGCCTCCGCTTTCCAGCCCTGATTTTGGGCATAGCGGGTATACATTCGGTAGAGATCATTAGCAAAAAGAGCCGCTTCTTCGCCTCCGACGCCGGCCCTTATTTCTATGATCACAGCATTTATTTTTGGATTATCGTTTTCCATAAATAAAAACCAACACTACATTTATTTAGCAGTCTTTTTCGCGGTCCTTTTCGCCTTGACCGGTTTTTCGGACTTTTTTGACAATCTTTCCTTAAACTTCTGCACTCGTCCGATCTTATCCGAGCTTCTTTCTTTGCCGGTGTAGAACGGGTGGCACTGCGAGCAAATTTCCACTTCCATAGTTTCCACAGTGGAACCTATTTCGTAAGTAGCTCCGCAAGCGCAGCGGATCTTAGCCTTGTCAAAATATTTTGGATGAATATCTTTTTTCATAGTTTTCTTATTAATTTATGTAGATAATATAACAAAAAATTGTCTTTAAATCAATAGGGAAGAACAAACGAAGAAATCCCAAGCAAAATATATGCAAGGGATTTTAGTCGGCGTCATTTATAACCTTAAGGATAATCGCTCCTCCCAGGAGTATAAATGCCCCGGTTGTCACGCCGGCGACTCCGAAAATAATGCCAGCGATAGCGACTATTGCTATCGCGCCATTTGCGCCATTAATTTTTTTCACCTCCTTACTTTTTTATAGAATATTATTTAGTTATTGTCAATATTTTTAATAAACGGGATTGCCTCATAACCAGAACCTCTTATTAAATTCGAGGCATGGTTCAGGGCTAACCCCGTAGTGTGTTTTGGCAAACTAAAACTCTACTACGGGGTTGCCTTTAATTTTTAATTGTGTTATATAATTATTACATCTTATTGGGTGTTTAATTTTTTTAATATCCCTCTAGTTCGGTGATTTTACGAGAAAAAATTGCCCGAAAAATAATAAAAAAATAATTCACCCCCACCTTTTGGGGAGTCCTAAAAGATGGGGGTAAAAATAATGGAAGAAACAAAAACAGACAAAAAGGCAAACTACAACATCTCTGTTGAGGATATGATCAGGGCCGGCCTTGGTTTTGGACATCAAAAGTCAAAACTTCATCCGAAAATGAAGCCCTATGTTGTGAAACCGAAAGATAAAGTATATTTGATAGACCTGGATATTACCGCGGAAAAATTGGAGCAGGCCCTGGACTTTGTAAAGCAATTGAGGATGGAGGGAAAATCAATTCTCTTTGTGGGAACGAAAGTGGCGGTGCGCGATTTAATCGAAGGGACCGCCAAGGATCTGAAATGCCCGTATGTTAAGGAACGATGGATCGGCGGAACATTCACCAATTTTAAGGAAATACGAAAACGGATCACTTATTACAAGGATTTGGAAGCGAAAACCAAGGAAATCGATTTCGCGAAAAAATACGTCAAGAAAGAAAGATTGAAAATACAAAAAGAATTGGAAAGATTGACTGTTAAATTTTTTGGAATCAAAGATATGGAAGAATTGCCCGGCGCGATCTTTATCGCCGATATTGATAAGGAAATGATATCATTAAGAGAAGCCAGGCAAGCCGGAGTAAAGATCATCGCGATCGCGGACACGAACGTTGATCCCACACTGGTTGATTACGCGATACCCGCGAATGACGACGCCTATACTTCCGTGCAATACATACTCTCAAAAATAGAAGAAGCCTACAAAGGCGAATAAAAAACTTTAAAATTCACCCCCACCTTTTACTCACTTTCGTTTTATCTCCCTCTTTGGATTTAAAGAGTGGGAAAAAAGAAAGGGAAATAAGAAAAAAGATGGGGGTAAAAAACTATGGCAGACATAGAATTGATCAAAAAACTTCGTGAGGAAACCGGCATTTCTTTGGGAGACTGCCGCAAAGCCCTGGATGAGGCTCTGGGAGATTTGGAAAAAGCAAAAGAATTGCTAGTCAAACGTGGCCAGGCGATCGCGCAAAAGAAAGCGGAAAGAGAAACGGGCGGAGCGGGAATTATCGACACCTATGTCCACTCAAACAAAAAAATGGGCGTGATGCTCCAGTTGGTTTGCGAGACTGATTTTGTGGCGCGCTCAGACGATTTCCAGAATTTAGCTCACGAAATTTGTTTGCAAATTGTGTCTATGAAGCCTCTTTACGTAAAAGAAGATGAGATTCCGGAAGAAGATTTGCGAAAGCAAAAAGAAATATTCGAGTCTCAAGCAAAAGAGCTGAACAAACCCCAGGATATCACTGATGGAATCGTTAAGGGAAAATTGGAGAAGTTCGCAAAAGAATTTTGCCTGCTTTCTCAACCCTGGATAAAGGACGACAAAAGAACGATTAAAGAGCTAATCAACGACTATATCGCGAAGATCGGTGAAAACATCGCGGTTAAAAAATTTGTAATTTATGAATTTTGAACTGATTGCGGGAGGCACTCTTGCCGTGAGCTTTTTAGGGATGGTGTCGATCGCTTTAAAAAAGAGTTCGGCCCTGAAGGCGATGCCGGAAAGAAAGAATGTCGCCGACCTGAATAAGATCAAGGCGAAAGTAAAAGAAACGACGATCAACTACTGCGTGGCAAGGGCGGGCGATTTTGACAGTTTTTTGCAAAAGTTTTTATTAAAAGCCAAAGTATTTTTTATGAAAGCGGAAAACAAAGCTTCCACGTATTTGCAAAAATTGAAAGAACGCTCGGAGAACAGGGAGGAGGCTAAAACCGAAAGTAAGACCGAAAATAAATTGGAAAGCAAAAAAATAGATATCGGCTTGGATGATTATTGGAAAAATATCAGAACCTCCATAAAGACCAAAACCGAAAAGATGAAAGTGAAAAGAAAGACCACACCAAAAGAAGAAATTGAAAAATAATTTTGGCCGGCATAGCTCAGTGGTAGAGCAACTGTTTTGTAAACAGTAGGTCGGGGGTTCGAATCCGTCTGCCGGCTCATTCATATCAAAAGACCCACTCAACGAGTGGGTCTTTTGATATGACAATAAACGAGAGTCGACGGATTCGAAGGCGCAGGCGCGACGGCGCCGAGCCGGGTCCTGAGGATTTTCCAACAGGAAAATACCGAAGGGCGAATCCGTCTGCCGGCGGACAAAGATAAAAAAGATTTATTCGAGGGCGAATCCGTCTGTATTGCAAAAGTGGGTATTTTTGTTTGGAATGTTGTACCAACAGGACGGATTCGAAGGCGCAGCGACGACGGCTTGATTGTACTCAATCAAGGGCGGAGGACTGACGAGTCCGAGCCGGGCCAGAGGAAAATTTCAGAAGAAATTTATCCGAGGGGCGAGCCGGTCCTAGAAAAATCTCACCAGAGATTTATTTGAGGACGAATCCGTCTGCCGGCGAATAATATAGCAGAAATTTGTGGAGGCGCCCTCCTTCGTCCCTCGCGGAACTCGGGACTACGGAAGGGTAAAAATCTTCAGCTTTTAGATTTAGAGTCTTGTGTGGAAAAAATAATTGACAAAAATACACAAAGTGATAAAAATTAAATTGGTTCGGTTTTGTCAGGCTATTGGTAGGCACCTTTATCTTTCGGCGAATGGCGGCTGAGGTTACCCGACGGTAAGGGAGAGAGGGTTCGAGTCCCGCACTATGATGGTTCTGATACCAGCGACATCTCTTTGATGACAGGATGAGGGGTGTAGTCCGAATTTTGTCGCTGGGTAAATCAGAATCCCGAACCACCCATAAGAGAGTAGGCGCAAGCCGAAATCTATCAGAGCACGATTGTGCTTCTGCAATTCGGGGATGGATTCTAGCTTTTTACCGGAAGCGAAAAATCCATCCCTCCTCCATCTATCTTCTGAATGTTTGGGAGTCCGACACCCAAACATTTTTTTATACAAAAAAATTGCTTATTATTGGTTGAAATAAGCAATTTTGGAAAAACCGGCCGTTTAAAATAATTGTTTGAAATGATAAACAGCCGGAACAGGGGTGTTCCCGATTTCAATGATCTTTACAATGTGTCCGCCCCTTATATAAAAGGCGAAAGACTGTCCTTTATAGACTGTACTTGCTATGGTTTCCGCATTCATTCCGGTTTCCGTAAAGTAGGCTCCGGAAGTAAGCGTTATGCGACATATTGTAGGTGCGAAATTGTCGTCGTCAATATTACAGTTGTTGAATAGTTGGACATCCGCAACTGTGCCATTAATGGAGGCATCTTGGTTTGTTTCAGCTGGTCCGGTACAGCCGGCGATACAGATTGCGCCTACTAAAAGCGCGATTACAATGAGCGAAGCGTTAAGTTTCTTCATCAATATCTCCTTCCAATGTTTTGGAAAGTTGTGATTAGAGAATATGATATTGTTTTGATTGTGTCAACAGTTGAGTTTTTTCAGTTTAACCCGGGCATATTAATAGTTTTACAAAAAGAAAACTGCTTAACTAAAAAATGTTAAACAGTAAATATTATAGGGTTTCAATTTCGGTGATATTTAAAATTTTCCCGTCCTGTATTTCAAAAGAACAATTGTGATGGAGATGAGCCTTTTTTATGTCTTCAAAGTTAGGCATTATGTAATCCACATTTCGATCGCTATATTCCGCAACCACAAACCATCGTCCGTCTTCAAGGTCAACTTGACAGCCTGCGGGATGGCTAGATGCGCCCAATCCTCCACTATGGGGAGGAAAATACCGTACATCGGCGATTGAGCCGTTTATGTAGGTTTTTTCTCCGCTGCCTGAACTGGTGCAGCCGGCAATACATAGGGCGCTCAGAACCAGGGCGCACAATATAAAAGATGCGGTAAGTTTCTTCACAACGACCACCCTCCAATCTAAATTGGTAAAGGCATAAACTAATAATACAATATAAGTAATATTATGTCAATATTTAATATTTGACTAAAATTAGGAAATATAGTATGGTAAAAACAGTCCTCTTGCGGACTGTGATCCTAATGACAACGGAAGAAGTTCAGTTAAAACCGGAAGCCGAAGTTAAATCGGAAAAAGGGGCAAAACCGGAAATAAAAATTGCCATTATTTCGGATTTCTTTGGGACACTCACTCCTTCACGCGGAGAAGAGATAATTAGGCAGTGTTGTGTGGTGTGTGGAAAAAAACCGTCCGAAATGGTTCCGATCATTGAAAATCCTGAATTGGAGGAAGGTCTGGATTCGGACGCGCTCGCGCGTTGCGACAAGATCATTGATCAAGCAACCGAGAAAACGGAGATTGTCCCGTCCGCCCTGGACGCGCTTATCTACTGGCTCAACAACGGATGTGATGTTTACATCTCTTCCAGTGGAAATTGTGACTCCATAGCGAATCGCCTTCGCAGAGAGAATGACGAGACTAAGCGGTTCATTGTCCTCGGTCGTAAAAGTGGTTCGAAAAAGAATCATTTGAGAATAATCAGAGAAAAAAAGAAATACGACATAATCATTATGATCGGCGACAGCGCGAAGGATTTCAAGAACGATGTCGATTTCAAAATCGCGGTGAACGTAAGGGGTGACGAGGAGTTCTTAATGACTTCTAATATCTACGCCCACACACCGGATCCGCTCGATCGTGAGATCCTTGCAACGATCCTTCGGTCATATATAAAGCAGTAGCGATAGCTACTCTTTTTTTGTTGACCAAAAAACAATATGGTTATAAATTGAAGGTATAATAACCAAAAGAAAATTATGAAAAAAATATTAAATCTTTGTTTGATCGCGGACACGGATAAAATCCTTCTTGGGATGAAGAAACGCGGCTGGGGCGAGGGCAGATGGAACGGGTTTGGCGGAAAAGTGGAAGAAGGGGAAACAATAGAAGAGTCGGCGAAAAGGGAAATGCTTGAAGAGTCGGGAATAACCATTCGGGAAATGGAAGAAAGGGGAGTTGTAGAATTCACGTATCTTGATTCTGGCAAGATCATGGAGGTACACATCTTTCATATTTCCGTTTACGAGGGCGACCCCATAGAATCGGACGAAATGATGCCAAAGTGGTTTTCAATTTCTGAAATCCCGCTTGAGAAGATGTGGCCCGATGACTCAATTTGGATGCCTTTATTTTTAGCCGGAAAAAAGTTTCAAGGCAAAATGACATTCAAAGACACAAACACAATTGTCAATCATAATTTGCAAATTTTGTAATAAGCGCTAAAATACAAATAGGTCATTAAGTACCTGGAGATGATTGAGATGGCGAATGAAAGAATTAGAGCGATCTTGGAAAAATACAAGGAATGGAAGAGAATTGATGATGAGGACGAACAAACCGTAAAAGCCCTTAACGAGAGAGGGTGGATGCTTCAACGGGTAATTGTTAAAGACGGTGGTTATTTGGAAGCAAAAACCGCTTTATATGATATAGCTATGGCTGCTTTTAGAAAATAACCTTCAACGGTTATTTTTTATTATTTTTATCCAACATTGACAGAAATATAATATTATTATATTAATTAGATAGCACTCTGAGGTAATCATACCGAAGAGTTTGAAAAAGGAGTTGAGTTTAATGATTGCGCAGTCTATTAATTTCGTTGTGCCCCTGTTGACGGCAGCTGTTATTTTTATCGCGACTGTGGTAGTGGGGATTTACGGCCAAAAAAAGTTGAACGAAGGAAAACCGGCAAAAGCTCATTTGACGCTAGCAGTTCTCGGGATATGCTTACTTTTAATTCTTATAGTTTCGACTTACCGAGTTGATGGCAACACCCTTGGAATTGACAAAGATGGAAATTGGTATGAACCGGGATTATATTTCATCATACCGTTTACTAAGCAAATAGAAATATTGCAGTTATCAGGCTCGTTCCCGGTTTCCGAGAACGCCGCAGTATCGTACCGGCTTTCTCCGGCTGAAGCTGAGAAGCTGGGAAAAAACTTCCCGGAAATAATCAAAAATCAAACCGTAGTCCAAGAAACCTTTTCGGACACGGTAATGGTAACCGAATTTGTTAATTATCCAAAGGGGGTGAATTTTAGTCAATTTACTTTGACTACCAGTTTCACCCCTTCTTTTTATTTTATAGATAGCGGATTTGGCCGGTTTTGGCCGATGTTGATTTCTACCCGCTTTTCCCACATTTTTCGGTGTTGACAATTTTAAATAACAAAGGTAATATGTGTAATGTTTCCAATGAAAACAGTTTCTTGAAAACTTAATAGTTTTTTTATTCAGCAATCATTTTATATTAAGCAAACAAATTAGGATTTTGAGGAAGAAGTTCTAAATTAGTTAGTAAGTTTTTTAGAGTTGTTCCGCTATTCTTTTTAAATTGAATTTATTCAATTTATTTTTTATTGAGAGTTTGATCCTAGCTCAGGATGAACGCTGGCGACGTGGATAAGGCATGCAAGTCAAACGGCTGTAGCAATACAGTAGTGGCGAAAGGGTTAGTAACACGTAGATACCAACCCTCTACACGGGCATAACTTGGAGAAATCCAAGATAATTCCCGATAGTCCGAGCAATCGGTAAAGGTTTACTCCGGTAGAGGCTGGGTCTGCGTCCTATCAGCTAGTTGGTGAGGTAAAAGCTTACCAAGGCTATGACGGGTAGGCGGAGTGAGAGCTTGGCCGCCAACAATGGCACTGAGACACGGGCCAT
>Ga0265297_10011270_pt1 | contig 10986 bp, 10 predicted proteins | sample Munlanlwell13791_FD_192502 | JGI IMG/M metagenome (GOLD analysis project Ga0265297, IMG submission 192502) | Leachate microbial communities from a municipal landfill in Southern Ontario, Canada - Leachate well 137-91 | ecosystem: Engineered > Solid waste > Landfill > Unclassified | place...
TGATCACGGAAAAGCAGGCCGCCGTCCTGGCCCGCAAAAAAAACCTGGACTTCACCAAGACCTTCGATACGATCGCCATCTGCCGGTTCAATATTTATTACCAGCGGACCTCCTTGGCCATCGCCATCCGCATGATCCCGCTGATTATTCCGGGGCTGGAGGAACTGGGGCTGCCGGCGATCATCACCGACTTCGCCTGCCGTCCCCACGGGCTGATCCTGATCACCGGGCCGGCCGGCAGCGGCAAGTCGACGACGATGGCCGCCATGATCGATTACATCAACCACACCCGGCATCTGCACATCGTCTGCCTCGAGGATCCGATCGAATACCTTCATGCCCACGGAACCTGTGTGGTGGACCAGCGCGAAATCGGGGTGGACGCCCCCTCGTTCGCGGACGCCCTGCGCAGCGTCTTCCGGCAGTCGCCCGACGTGGTCATGATCGGGGAGATGCGCGACCAGGAGACCGTCCAGTGCGCGCTGACGTTGGCGGAAACCGGGCACCTGATCCTGGCCACCCTGCACACCCCCGACACCACCCAGGTGATCCAGCGGGTGGTCGATGTGTTTCCCGCCTCCCGGCACCGCCAAGTTTATCTGCAGCTGGCGATGGTTCTCGAAGGCGTGATCGCCCAGCGGCTGATCATCAGCCGGGACGGCACCCGCCAGTTGCTGGCCTGTGAAGTGCTCAACGTCAACCAGGCCATCCGCAACCTGATCCGGGAAACCCATGTCGAACAGATCTATTCCGTGATTCAGACGTCGGCCGCGGAGGGGATGATGACCATGAACGAATCCCTCAAGCGGTTGTGTGACGCCGGGTGGGTTGATTTCGGAACGGCCCTCCGCCATTCGGCGCGGCCCAAGGAGTTGCACCGGATGTTGTATCCGGCCGGCGGTTGACCCCGGCGGCCGGCCTGCCGGACCGTTTCCGGAGAGGCACCATGATCAGCGACGATCCAAGCGACATCCTGCTTCGGGCAGGCAAGATTACCGAGGCGCAGCTGGCCACCGCCCAGGCCGTGCGACAGGCGACCGGCAAGCCGCTGGCTGACGCGCTGGCCGAGCTCAACTATGTCTCCACGGAGGAGATGGCACGGCTGCTGGCCGGGCATCTCAAGCTGCCGTTCTTCGAACTGGAGGAGGGGTTCCGTCTTGAGGCCGAGGAGGTTCACCTGATTCCCGAGGCGGTGGCCCGCCGCTACTGCATGATTCCCGTCAAGAAGGACAAGTTTGCCACCATCACCCTGGTGATGAAGGATCCGTTGGACTTGGAGGCGGTGGACACCGCGCGGGCCCTGACCGGCTTGGAGGTGCACAAGGCGGTTGGCACCGGGGAACGCATCCAGTCGGTCATTGACAAGTTCTATCGCGAGGAGGCGCACATCGAGCGCAACCTCCAGGACATCGTCGACCTGGAGGCCGGCGATGTGGGCAAGAATCTGGACGCGGCCCTGAAGCAGGACGAGCAGCTCCGGGTGCTGGTCAATGACGCCCCGGTGGTGCGCTTCGTCAAGCTGCTGCTCATGCAGGCGGTGCGCGACCGCGCCAGCGACATTCATTTCGAGCCCGGCGAAAAGGACGAAACGGTCCGCATCCGGGTGGACGGCAACCTGCGCATCGTCACGCCGCCGCCGCCGAGCCTGTATCTCGGCGTGGTCGCCCGCATCAAGATCCTGGCCGGCATGGACATTGCCGAGCGCCGCCTGCCGCTTGACGGCCGTTTTCGTTACAGCGTCCACGGCCGGGTCATTGACGTGCGCGTCTCCTCGCTGCCCGAGGTGTTCGGCGAGAAAATGGTGCTGCGCATCCTTGACCGCGAGGCCACGGTGGGCAGCCTGGAGGACGTCGGGATCGAGGAGGAGACGCTGATCCGCCTCAAGCGCATCCTCCGCCTGCCGCACGGGATCGTCCTGCTGACCGGGCCGACGGGCAGCGGCAAAACCACCACCCTTTACGGCGCGCTGCGTTACATCAAGAGCCCGGAGAAGAACATCCAGACGGTGGAGGATCCCGTGGAATACCTGGTGGACGGGGTCAACCAGATGCTGATCCGCCCCAAGATCGGCCTGGATTTCGCCAATGCCCTGCGCGCCATCCTGCGCCAGGATCCCGACATCATCATGATCGGCGAGATCCGGGACGCGGAGACGGCGCAGATCGCCATGCGCGCCTCGCTGACCGGGCATCTGGTGCTCAGCACCCTGCACACCAACGACGCCACGTCCGCCTTCTGCCGCCTCCGCGACATCGGCGTGGAGTCCTTCCTGATCGCCGCCACCATGAAACTGGTGATCGCCCAACGGCTGGTGCGGGTGATCTGCCCCAAGTGCTGCCGGGACGTGGTCCCCACCCCGGCCACCCTCGCCATTGCCAGCGCCCTTTTTCCGGATGCCGCCCAGTGGCGGTTCCGCGCCGGCGCCGGCTGCAAGGACTGCGGCCATACCGGCTATTTCGGGCGGCGGGCGATCCTGGAGTTTTTGGAGGTCAACGACAGCATCCGCGAACTGATCACCACCGGCGGCGGCGAGCAGGCCTTCCGCCGGAAGGCCATTGACATGGGAATGGAGACCCTGCTGGCCAACGGCTTGCGCAAGGTGCGCGCGGGAATCACCACGGTCGAGGAGGTGCTCAGTGTCTGTCCGGTCCCGGACGGCATTGACTGCCGGGAGGTGTGACGATGTCAACCTACGAATATCGGGCACGGGACCGGAACGGCAATCCGGTCCGGGATTCCGTCACCGCGGAATCGCGCCAGCTGGCCCTGGCGGCCCTGCACCAGCGGGAGCTGACGGTCATCGACCTGGTGGCGGCCGGCAGCGTGGACCCGCCGGCGGCGGCCGCCGGGACGCGCCGGGCCGGCTTCTCCCTGCGCACCGGCGTTTCCACAGCGGAAAAGGCGCTGCTCTTCCGGCAGCTGGCGGTGGCGGTCAACGCCGGCGTGCCGTTGCTGGAGTCGTTGGAGGCGGTGGGGGAGGACCTGGAAAATCCGGTGCTGGCTAGGCTCATGGCCGGGGTGGTCCGCGACCTGCATGCCGGGAGAACCTTTTCCCAGGCGCTGGCCGATCACGCCCGCATCTTCCGTACGGAAACCGTGGAGGTCATCAAGGCCGCCGAGGAGGCCGGCAGCATGGCCCGCACCCTGGACCGCCTGGCGACCGCCATGGAGCGCAGCGACCGGTTGGAGCGCCGGATCCGCACCGTCACCGCCTACCCGCTGTTTGTGGGCGGTTTCTTTGTCCTGATCTGCGGCGTCATGACCCTGTTCGTGCTGCCGAAGTTTCGCGACATTTTCGCCGGCTTTGGCGCCCGGCTGCCGTTGCTCACCCGGGTGGTCTTCGGCATCAACAACTATTTCCTCGACCATTTCGTGGCGATTTTTATCGGGATGCTGGCAACCGTTGGCATCCTCTATGCCCTGGCGTCCACCCCGGCCGGAAAGATGTACGTCGACGGATTGAAATACCGCTTTCCGCTGATCGGCGTGTGGTTGCGCAAGTATGCCATTGCCCGGTTCTGCCGCCATCTGGCCATGATGCTGCAAGGGGGGGTGCCCATTGGCACCGCCCTGGAAATTGCGGCCGGCATCTGCGCGAACCGGGTGTTGGAGGCAGCCGTGCGCGCCGCCCAGCACAAGATTGTCGGGGGGGCGGAGATTGCGGCCAGCCTCGGCACGGAGGGGGAGTTCCCGAATCTTGTCATCCGCATGATTCACGTCGGTGAAACCTCGGGGCGCCTGCCCGAGGTGCTGGACAAGGTCTCTGACGTCTATGAGGACCAGGTTGAGGGCTCCGTCACGGTGGCCATGGCTCTGTTTGAGCCGATCGTCATTTGCGTCTTCGGCTGCGTGGTCCTGATTTTGGTGTTGGCCATCTACATGCCGGTGTTCCTGCTGGCATCGACGGCCAAATGAGGTCTGTCAACCCTATGGAAAGGAGGTGCCGCCGCGCCGGGGCCGCGGTCCCCGCGGATTCTTTAAAACGCGCTTCAGAATGAGCTGAACCGGGTGCCCAGGCACCCCAGTCCCAGGAAAACATAAAGACGAGGAGACGGTTTTCATGAAAGCGCAAACCCATTCCTTCACCCTGATTGAATTGATGATCGTGGCGATCATCGTCGCCATCCTGGCCGCGGTGGCCGTGTCCCTGATGCGCGGCAACACCATCCGCGCCATGGCCACGGAGGCCGAGGCATCCATGGGCATGATCCGCACCGCCCTGCGGGCGAACTATGCCGAAACCAGCAAGTATGACACCCTTCCGGGCGGGACCGCCATTGCCACCGACTGCTCGAATCTTCCGGGCGTCAAGTTTGGCACGGCCGCCGACCCCAAGGACGGCGACTTGGACGGCCGCTACTGGAAGGAACGCGACTTCTCGCTCGCCCTGACTCCCAGCACCTACACTATCACGGCCAAGGGCAATGGCACCGACGTGCCGACAACGGTGAAGATCACCCTGGACGACAATGGCGTCTTCACGCGGACTGGCCTGTGAGGATCACGGCAGAAGCCCAAGAACATGGCGCCGGCGGCTTCCATGGCTGGTTGAACCAGGCATGAGAAGCCGTCCGGGGCCTGTTTGGATAGGGAGGGTGGTGGCGTGACGATGAAACCGGCCCAATCCCAGGGATTCACTCTGGTTGAGATGATGATCGTGGCGATCATCGTCGCCATTCTGGCTGCCGTGGGGGTGGCGATGATGCGGGGGCACACCACGCGGGCCATGGCCACCGAGGCCTATGGGGCCATGGGCACCATCCGCACCGCGCTGCGGGTTAATTACGCCGAAACCAACGACTACGGCAAGCTTCCGGACGGCACCGTCATCGCCGCCGACTGCACCAACCTGCCGGGGGTCCGGCCCCGTTATCCGCCCACGCCCGGTGACTTGGATGGCCGTTATTGGGACCAGGACTGTTACACGCTCAGCTTTCCGACCTCGTCCCGTTATCTCATCACCGCGACCGGAAAAGCTGACGGCCCCACGGCCGGCGTGACGATCACGCTGGACGAGACCGGGACGTTCACCAAGGACGGGTTCTAATTCCACTCACCCTTCAACGTAAAAAATCAAGTTGAACTTTCGTTGGAATAAGAAGTTGAGGAAAGCCCCGTTATGCGTTTCCCGCTGGCAGGACTGTTTGGCCGGGAGGAGATCGTGGGAATCGATCTCGGCGACCGCTATGTCAGCGCGGCGCAACTCGGCCCCGCCGCGGCCGGCGGCGCCCTCGAGGTGAGGAGCGCCGGATGGGTGGAATGCGCCCCGGATGCCTCGGAGAAGGAGCAGGTGGCGGCCATCCGGCGGCTGTGGCACCGTTACGGACTGCGTTCCCGCACGGTCTGCTCCTGCCTGCGGAGTCCGTCGCTGCTGATGCGTCATTTCGAGCTGGGCCCCCTGTCCGACCACGAACTGCGGCCGGCCCTGCGCCTGGAAGCCGAGGAGGCCATGCAGGCACAGGGCAAAGACATCGTGGTCGACTGGTGGCTCAGCCCCGCGGCCGGGGCGGCACCCGGGGCAGGAACCGCCAAGCGTTCCGGTCTGCTGGTGGCGGTGCCCCGTCAGGAGGTTGACCGCCATGTGCGGTTGTTGCACCGGGCGGGGCTCTACCCGGTGGCCGTCGATGTGGGTTGCCTGGCCGTCTGCAACCTGTTCCTGACCCTGCGGGCCTGGCGCCATGAGGACGAGGCGGTCTGCCTGGTCTGCCTGCTCAACCACAGTGCGGACATCGCCATCCTCTACCGCGGTGAGTGCATCCACCCGCGCACGGTTCTCTGCACCTCGGCGGATTGGGAACATGCGGTGGGCTTTCTGGCGGAGAACATCCAGGATGCCCTGCGTTATTACCGGATGAAGGGGAATGCGCATGGTGTGGAGCGCATTCTGCTCACCGGCAGCCTGGCCTCCGGAAACGGCCTGGCCGGCACTCTGGCCGAAACCCTTGAATTTTCGGTGGAGCGGTGGAATCCGCTGCTGACCCTCCTGGGCGGGATGGCCCGGTGGCCAATGACGAATGAGCAGGAGGCCGCTGCCGCTTCCGGGACGTTGCTGGCCACCTGCCTGGGCCTGGCGTTGAGGAGCCTGTAATGGCACACTTTGAGGTCAACCTGATCCGGCATGAGATTCTGTCGCCGTCACGCCGCCGGGTGCTGTTCTGGTGCATGCTGGCTTATCTTCTGTTGTCCGCCCTGGCGCTTGGCATTACGGCCCATCATGCCGGGCAGCAGCTGCTGCTGATGCTCGGGGCCCGGGAGGAAATGGCCCGGCTCGAAACCGAGTTTGAGCACAACTATCCGGGCCAGGGCGGCGTGCTGGCCTGCCGGCAGATGCTGGAAACCCGGTTGCAGGCACGGGCGGCCCGCCTCGAAGCCATCGCCCGCATCCTCGACCGCCGGATCGGCCTGGCCCGGCTGCTGGCGGAACTGCTCGCCCCGTTGCCGCCGGAGGTGACCATCAGCGACCTCGATCTTGACCGGAGCAAGGGCGAGATTTCGTTCAGCCTGCTGCTCCCGGCCGGGAATGGCCGGAGCGGCAGCCTGTCGCCGAGCCAGATCATTCAACTGTGGAAGGACGATCCGGGGCTGGCCGCCCGGATTCGCGATCTCCAGGCGGTTTCCACCCAACGGCGGATGGTCGGCAACCGTCCGATGTTGAACCTCCGCTACTCCTGCCAACTCGTGGCCAAGGAACGTTAGTTATGGATGTCGGCATCTTCAATCGCGGCCGGTTCATCTTTTGGTGCTGGCTCCTGGCGCCGGTGCTGCTGATTGGCGCTGTCCAGGGCGCGGTCTTCCTCTATAGCCGGTCCACGGCCGAAACGTTGGCGCACCGCCGGACCAGCCTGCAGGTGATTCCGGAACTTCGGGACAAGGCGGCGGCGGTCGACGGACTGCTGAAGCATTTTGCGTTTGACCGCAACGGCGCCACGCCGACCGTCGAGGTGCTGAGCAGCTGGATCAATGATTGTACCCAGCGCCACGGCGTCAGCCTCAACCTGCTGGTGTTTCAACCCCCCAAGGTTGAGCCGGGCGACACGGTGCCGGCGGTCAAGGTGGAAATGGAGTGCGAGGGTGGGTGGGTGCCGCTGCTGTCCTGGCTCAATGAGATGCGGCGGCCGGAAAATCTGCTGGTGCTGGACGGTGCGGTCGTGCGGCTGACGCAGAGTTCTCCGACCGTGGTGTATGGCGTGAAACTGTTGTTCCGTTTCTATGCGTTCCCCGCCGTGGATTCCCCGGGACGGACCGCTCCATGAAGAATTCGTTCCATTTTGCCTTGCGGACCGGGCACCATGAGGTGCTCCTGCTGGCCCCGTTGCTGGGGTGCCTGCTCCTGGCGGCCAGCCTGTTCGTCCCGCGCTTCGGCAACAGCCCGCCGCCGGAGGATCCCGACCGCTTCCGCCGCGTCACCCAAATGGGGGCGATCGACCGTACCATGGCCGCCATTTGTGCCGCCCTGGCGGCGGAATCGCCCCTGGTCGTGAAGGAACGGGTGATTGACGCCCCGCCGCCCCCCGAGGCGGCGCCGGTGCCGGCCCTGCCGTCCCCCGCCAACCCGGATGCCGGAACGGCGCCGCCGGCCGTTTCGGACGAGCCCGCTTCCGTCGGTGCCGCCGGCGGTGGGCCGGCTCCGGCGGCGGCGCCGGCGCCCCCGGCCTTGGTGCTTGCCGGCGTTGCCTGGCGGAGCGGCCGCACGTATGCCATCATCAACCGCCGGGTGATCGGCATCGGCGAGGAGATCAACGGGTGGAGGCTGGTGACGGCGAACTGGGACAGTGTCATCCTGCAGGACGGGGACGGCCACCAACAGATCCTGACCCTTGGCCAACAGGAGAATCCCCCCCCCTGAATCCCGCCATCGTCCGTGGGCTTTGGTGTGGCCGCGGGGGAACTTTTTCATGCGCCGGGCAACAGCCGGCGCAGGCGGAACAGCGTCTCCTCGACGTCCGGGCGCTCCTCCTTCTGCCGGGCCAGCAGCTGCTGGACCAGCAGGGAGAAGGGCTTGCTCACCGCCGGATTCGCCTCGCACAGGGGCGCCGGGGTGGCCGTGAGGTGGCTGGCAATGACCGCGGCCACGCTATTGCCGTTGAACGGCAGAATCTTGCTGGCCCCGTAGTACAGGGTCGCCCCCAGCGAGTAGAGATCGCTTCGCGCATCCAGCGTTCCGCCCTTGATGAAAACTTCCGGCGGCGCAAAGAAGGGGGTGACGCGGATCTCCTCCTGCCAGACGCCGCCGGCATCCGCCGCCGAACGGGTCAGGCCGAAGTCGAGAAGCTTGACCGCGGTTCCGTCGAGCATGATGTTGGACGGCTTGATGTCACCGTGGACGAGCTGCTGCCGGGCCAGGTATTGGATGGCGTCGGCCACCGCCTGGCCGAGGGTCACCGCCGCGGTTTCACTCAAGGGGCCGCTGCTTTGCAGCTGTTCCTCCAGGGAATGGCCGGCGGCGTATTCCATGACCAGGTAGTGAAAGGCGCCGCTTTGTCCAAAATCATAAAACTTCACGATGACCGGGTGGTCCAGGCGCGACAGCTGGTAGGCCTCGTTCAGCAGCGCCGAGAGGAAGCTGTTGTCCTCGCGCCGGGCGGGGGGCAGGTCGAAGATCTTCAGCGCCACGTCCTGGTTGCGGGCCAGGTCCCGGGCATGGAACACCATGCTGAAACCGCCGCCCGAGATTTGGCGCAGGATGTCGAAACGGTCGGCAAAGCGGGTACCCGGCCGCAGGATGTTGTCGCGGCTGAGGCGCGTCTGGCGCCGCGTCAGGGCGCTGGCAATCTTGGCGTACAGCTCCGAAGCCCGCACCGGCTTGATCACATAGTCGTCCGCCCCGTTGGAGAGGCAGTCGAAAATGCTGGTCTCGGTGTCCACCCCGGAAACCATGATGACCGGCACCTCGAAGGAGTCGGGGCGCTTGCGGAGTTCACGGCAGGTTTCCAGCCCCGAAAGGCCGGGCATTACCAGGTCAAGAAGTACCAGGTCGGCGGGCTGTTCCGCAAAGGCCGCCAGCAACTCGGCGCCACTGGTGCAGGCACGCACGTGGTGCCCCTTGGTGCCCAGCATCTCCTCGTAGAGATGGCAGATGATCAGGTTGTCGTCTGCGCAGAGGATGTTGGCCATGGCCGTCTCCCCGTTGTCAATGACTGTAACCTGCGGGGTGGCGGATGACAACTGTCCCGGTGTTTTTTAGCGGCACGTGTCCGGTGATGATTGGGGCAGGCCAAGCGCCTGCTGCAGAACCGGTAAAAGACTTTTGGCCAGGCGGAAAAAACCGAGGTCGTTGGGGTGGCAGCCGTCCACCGTGCAGGCGTCGCGGCAGTCGTGTCCGAACAGGGTTTCGCCGTCGATGAACCCAACCTGCCGGTCGCCGCGGTCGACGGCGTTCCGCCAGGTTTGCCGGATGATCTCCCGTCGCCGGCGGTCCTCGTCAGTCGCTCGGAAATCGCACTTGGAAAGCATGATCACGGGCAGCTCCGGCTGCCGGTTCCGGATAATTCGGAAGAACGGTTCATGGGTCGCCTGCAGATGGGCCGGATCGGGGGCATTATGATCGTAATCGAGGATAAACGCGGCCATTTCCAGGCCGGCGATGGCCTCGGCCAGCATCGGTTCGCCCCTGCCGTTGCCGCTGAATCCCAGGTTGACCACCGGCGCGTCGATGAAGCGGCCCAAAAAATGGGCGTAGGCGTTGCCGGTGCGGGAGGCGCAGCCGCCCTGGGTGATTGACGACCCGTAAAACAGCAACGGCTTTTCCACGGCAAACGGGGTGGGCGCCGCCAGCCGGCTGTTGGGGTCCAGGCCGATTTCCACGGTTTCGACGCCGGTGTAGAGGGGCAGGTACACGGTCCAGTCGCGGAGGCCGCTGCCGCACGGATGCAGGATGCCTTCCAGCCGGCTGGCGCCCTGGTCGGGCATGAACGAGCCCGCATACGACTTGGCCTGGCCGGCCCCTTGGTACAGGTCAAAGCCGGAACTGCCGTTGCGCGTCATGTGGCTCATGTCGGAAAGATGGCGCAGCCCGGCGCGGATGGCGATGGCGGCGGAATCGGAGCGGAACCGGATCATGCCGCCGCTGGTGTGCCAGGCCAGGCCTTGCAGGCCTTCGGATGCCTGGTCCATGATCTGCCGCGGCAGCCGGCACAGTTCCGCCTCCTGGCCGTACCAGGCAAAACCGGAGAGCGCGAACGGCGCCGCCAGGGCGTCGGCGAACACCATCGGGCGGCCGCCGATCTCCGCCCGCCGGAAGTTGGGGTCGAGTTCCTGGATGGCTTTGCTCATGTCAGTTGCCGAGGAGATCGGTTTGCACGACGGTGCCCGGCAGGGTGCTGGTATGGGGCCAGAGCTTGCGCCCGGGATAGATGCTGGTGTGGATGCCGGTGTGCACGCCGTCGCCAATGATGGCGCCGAACTTGCGCCGCCCGGTGTCCACCAAAACCCCGGCCACCAGGGAGCGGTGGTTTTTGCCGTCATGGCGGAAATTGGCGGTGATGGTGCCGGCACCGAAGTTGGCCCCGGCGCCGACAATGCTGTCGCCGCAATAGCTCAGGTGGCCGACGGCCGCCTTGGGCAGCAGGATGCTGTTCTTGACCTCGACCGCCTGGCCGATGTGGCAGCCGTCGCCGATCGCGGTGCTGCCGCGGATGTAGCAGTTGGGGCCGATCTTGCAGTTGCGGCCGATCACCACGTTGCCCTCAAGGTAGACGCCGGGCAGCAGGCGCGACCCTTCGCCCAGCTCGAGGATGCCCTCAATGGTGACACCGGGGCCGACCGTGCCCAAAATGCGGCTTTCGCGGAGTCCGCCAACCAGCAGTTCGTTCACCCGCAGCAAGTCCCACGGGAAGCGGATGGCGAAATTTTGCCCGGCCGCCGCCGCCACATCCGTCGCGCCGGCCGGGGGCTGGCCGGCGTTGCCCAGCCAGGCCAGGATTTCGCCGTCGGCGGAACGGAGCACCGCCGGGGCAGGGTGGGCGGCAAAACTGCGCAAGGTGTCCG
>Ga0265297_10011271_pt1 | contig 10985 bp, 10 predicted proteins | sample Munlanlwell13791_FD_192502 | JGI IMG/M metagenome (GOLD analysis project Ga0265297, IMG submission 192502) | Leachate microbial communities from a municipal landfill in Southern Ontario, Canada - Leachate well 137-91 | ecosystem: Engineered > Solid waste > Landfill > Unclassified | place...
TAACCACTGAGCTACTCAGGCTTGATTGAGCGAGAAGCTCAAAACAAAAATGTTGCGGTTCCTGGAATTGCACCAGGGTCTCCAGCTTATGAGACTGGCGAGGTACTACTCCTCTAAACCGCTACGATGCGAATAAAGGTATTTTAACAGAAAAAGAAATAAAATCAAGGGTTAAACAAGCCTTAAATAAATCAGAGTCCTTTCAAAAGCGGTGGCCAGCTCCTTCACTCTCTGGATGTCGACAGACATGTCCTGATTATCTCTCAGCCCGTCCGCCATCTCCACTATTTCTTTTATCTCTCTCAAGCTGGGTATCTTCCTTTCGTCCAGCTCTTCCAACGTCTTGTCGCTTAAATTAGATTTCTCCAGAACGTCAAAGAATAGGTTGGAAATCCTTTTGACTATCAGCCTATAAGTAATCTGGTCTTCCTGGGGCAGAAGCGCCTTGATTTCCTTCCACTGGTCGCCCAAATCGACATGAACGTCAAAGTGCTGCCGGCTGAAGAAATTATTGGCTTTCCTTTTAATCTCTTTAATAAACTCCTGCTGCTGCACCAGATAATACACTCCCGCACAAACCATAAACAAAGACAAAAGAAGAAATATGGCCTTAAGAGGAACGAGGAACTCGGTAAATTCCGAAGATTCTAAAAACGAATTGATGTCATTGATTGTCATGTTTTTGTTCGAATATTTTAGCTGTTATAAACAAATTGTTTTCCTTGAAGGCCGGGGCTATCAGCTGCATGCCCATGGGCAGGCCGTCGCTCTCCCCGCACGGCAAAGAAATGGCTGGCAGACCCGCCAGATTGACTGAAACCGTGTAAATGTCCGCCAGATACATGGACAAGGGGTCGTCTGTCTTTTCCCCTATCTTGAAAGGCAGACAAGGCGAGGTCGGGCCCAGGATAACGTCGACTTTTTCAAAAGCTTTTTCAAAATCTTTTTTTATCAGGGTTCTCACCTTCAATGCTTGCTTGTAATAAGCGTCGTAATACCCGGCTGACAAGGTGTAGGTGCCGAGAATAATCCTTCTTTTCACCTCTGTTCCGAAGCCCTTGGTTCTGTTTTGGAAATAATAGTCAATCAGGTTCTTTCCTTCGGCCACTTTCCCGTACCTTATTCCGTCAAACCTGGCCAGATTGGCGCTGGCTTCGGAAGGAGCGATTATATAATAACAAGCCAGGGCGTAATCGGTATGAGGCAAGCTTATTTCGGATATTTGCGCTCCCTGCTTCTCGTAAAAAGCAATGGCTTCCCTGATTGATTTTTCTATACTCTGGTCCAGGCCTTTTCCGAAATATTCTTTGGGAACTCCGATTCTTATCTTCTTTAAATCCTCGGCATTGTTTGCCTCAATGCTGGTTGAATCCATCTCGTCCCTGCCTTTTAAAGAATCGAAAACAATCCGGACGTCTTCCACGCTTTTGGCCATGGGTCCGATCTGGTCCAGAGACGAGGCAAAAGCAATCAAGCCGTACCTGGAAACAGAGCCGTAAGTGGGTTTTAATCCGACGATGCCGCAAAAGCCGGCCGGCTGCCTGATTGACCCGCCCGTGTCAGAGCCCAGGGCATAGGCGCACATGCCGGCGGCCACGCTGGCAGCCGAGCCGCCCGAAGAGCCGCCCGGAACCCTGCTCAAGTCATGAGGATTCTTGGTGGGATAAAAAGCCGAGTTCTCGCAGGAAGAGCCCATGGCGAACTCATCAAGATTGGTCTTGCCCAAAAAAACCGCCCCGTTTTCTTTAAGCTTCTTTATGACCGTAGCATCGTAAGGAGAAACGTATTTTTCAAGGAATCTGGAACCAGCCGTGCATCTTACGCCTTTTATCATTATATTGTCCTTGATGGCGCAGGGAATGCCTGTCAGCAAATCAATTTCTCCTTGCTTGATTCTTTTATCAGCTTCCTTGGCCTGCTTCAAAGCGTCTTCGGACGTCAAGGTCAGAAAGGCCTTTATGTCCTTGTCTTTTTTTTCAATCTCTTTCAAAAACTCTAGGGTTAATTCCTCTGAAGAAAAATCCTTGGCCTTGAGCCCCTGGTTGAGTTCTTTGATTGTAAGCTTGGTCAAATCACTCATTTTCAAAAAAGACCTCCTTAACTTCCAAATAATTGTTCTTTGTTTCGGGCATCAGGCTAAGGATGTCTTTGGTTTCTTTTCTTTCTTCGACGTCTTCCCTGAAAACGTTCTTGGAGCAAGAAAGGTTGGCTGTTTCTTCAGCCCGGGAAACGTCCACTTCTTTGAGCTTGTCCACATAGCCCAAAATAGCGGAAAACTCTTTCTCAAATTCTTTTTCTTCAACGATTAAATACGCCAGTTTGGCAATTTTCTTTACTTCCATACGCTTAATATACACCAATCCCCCTATATTGAAAAGTCCTTGATTTTCTGCCAGACCTGCTGAAGCAAAAGAGGAATTTCTTGTTTCAGGGCCAGCGCCTCTTTCTTGAATTCCTCCTTGAGCGCGTCGCTCAAAAACCAGTCCTTCAGATAGATTATCCTGTCTTTCAAAGCGTCAAGAAAAGACCAGTCAAAACCGTTGCTGGCAGAACAGGTCAGACCGACTAAAGCAAAAACAAGAACCATGACGAATAATTTATTCATTTTCCATTTTTCTTATTGCTCTTTTGATTCTTTCAATTGTTTTTTCCCTGCCCAGGGTCTCGGCTATCTCCACTGGTCCGGCCGAGCTCTTTTTCCCGGTCAGGCTCGCTCTCAACGGCCAGAGAAGGCTGCCCCGGTCGCCCATCTTTTCCGCTTCCCTGAATAAGGCCTCCTGAAGGCTGCTTGCCTTGAAATCGTCCAAGCCAAAAACAATCTTCAAGCAAGCATTGAGCGAATCAGCCACTTCTTTGTCGCTCATTTCTTTCCAACGCAAGAGGTCTTTGGGATAATCCAGCTCTTTCTTGAAGAAATAATCGACCAGCTCTATAATCTCGCTCAGCTTTTTCAGCCTTTCCTGGTAAAGGGAAATCACTTTTTCCAGCCAATCGACGGAAACTTCTTCTTCGGTTTCTTTGATCCTGAACAAATCCAAGGAAATATTTTCAATGAATCCGGCTTTTTCCAGATAAGGAACGCAGAGGGAAGTCAGGTCTTTCAGGCTTTTTTTTCTCAAATACACTCCGTTAAGCCAGTTCAGCTTTTCCAAATTGAACACGGCTCCGGCTTTCTGTATCTTCTCCAGAGAAAACTCCTCAATCAGCTCGTCCAAAGAAAACATCTCTCTGTCCGTGCCCGGATTCCACCCCAGAAGGGCGATGAAATTAATCAGGGCTTCTGGCAAATACCCCTCGTCCATGTATTCGGTCACCGAAGTCTTGCCCTCTCTTTTTGACATTTTTTTCTTCTGGGTATTGAGAATCAGAGGCAGATGAGCGTAAGCCGGCTCTTCGAATCCCAAGGCCTTTATCAAAACTATCTGCTTGGGAGTGTTGGAAACATGCTCTTCGCCCCTGATAACGTGGGACACTTCCATTTCCGCGTCGTCAACCACGCAGGTGAAATTGTACAAAGGGTTTTCCAAATCTTTGGCAATGACGAAATCCCCCAAAACAGAAGAATCGAATTCTATCTTGCCCCTGATTAAATCATTGAAAGATATTTTAAGATTCTCCGGGGTTTTGAACCTGATGACGCATTTCTTTCCTTGCTTCAGATATTCCGAAACTTTTTCCCCGGGCAAGTCCCGGCACTTTCCCTGATAAACCGGCGGCTCTCCGATGGACATCAAATACTGCTTTTGGGCATCGAGCTCTTCTTTGGTGCAAAAGCAGAAATATGCCCGGCCAGAATCAATCAGCTGCTGCAAATATTTTTTGTAAACGTCGGTTCTCTCGCTCTGCCGGTAGGGAGCGTGGCTGCCCGCATAGCTGACCAAGTGGTTTCCGAAATCTATTTTCTGCTGGTCGGAAAGCACCGGGCCCTCGTCCCAGTTCAAGCCGAACCATTCCAGGCTTTCCATCAGCTGAACCTCCCATTCCTGCCTTGACCTTTCCTTGTCAGTGTCTTCGATTCTCAATATGAAATCGCCTCTGTTCTTTCTGGCGAACAAATAATTGAAGAGGGCGGTTCTCACTCCGCCGATGTGCAATGGTCCGGTGGGCGAAGGAGCGAACCTGGTCCTTATTCTTTTTTCTTCTTTCTTGGGAGTCATGTTATTCCAAAAATTCCAATAAATATCTGGCGATGACGTCGGCTGCTTTGGGTTTGGCGAATTTCTCCGCCCCGAGCTTCATTTCCTGAAGATAGTTGTACAAAAAAAGATTGTTCAGCTTTTCCAGAAAAAAATGGGGAGACAGGTTTCCCTCTTCCAAAACGAGGCAGGCGTTGTATCTGGCGTAAGCATAAGCGTTTTTAACCTGATGGTTCTGGGCTGATTCGGGCAAGGGTATCAGGACGCTGGGCTTTTTAAGGGCCGCTACTTCGAAAATCGTTCCTGACCCGGCCCGGGAAATGACGCAATCGGCAGCGCCGTAAGCGTGCTTCAATTCTTCTTCCTGCAGAAAAGCAAAAGGATGGTAGTTTCCCCTTACTGATTCCGGAATAAAGGCGGAAACCTCTTTCTGGATTTTGGGAAAATCCTTTGCGCCAGTCTGGTGAATAATCTCAAACTTGGTCAAAAGCTCGGGAAGAATCTCCATCATCAGCTCGTTTATCCTCTGGCTTCCCTGGGAGCCTCCCAGAACCAAAATAACGGGGCTTTCTTTCTTCAGCTTGAATATCTCCCTTGCCTTGTCCGCGCTCCCGCCAAGCAATTCCTCCCGGATCGGATTGCCCACCTGAACCATCTTCCTTAAAGGAAAATATTCCGTTTCTTTAACCGGAAAGGAGACGAAAATCTCCGAGCTGAACTTGCTCAAAATCTTGTTGGCCAGCCCGGGAACAATGTCCGACTCGTGAAGAAAGACAGGCACGCCCAAAAGCCAACCGGCGATGACCACGGGAATCGAGCCGTATCCCCCTTTGCTGAAAATCAAATCGGGAGCAAGAAAAAAAATCAAAGACAGGGCCTGGATAATGCCCACGGGAATCTTGAAAAAAATATCAATTAAGCTTGAAAAAAAATCGGGTATTGAAAAATACCTCCTTAATTTTCCGGAGAGGATAAAATTGGTTTTGATTCCCTCTTTGGATAGAGTGTCTTTGGAATAATCGTCCCTGGGGCCGATGTATATGAGCTCGGTACTGGAGGAAACCTTTTTTTTCATTTCTCTCACTATGGCGATGATGGGGAAAACATGCCCACCCGTGCCGCCGCCCGTGAATACAACTTTCATACTTTAAATATAGTATTTTTTGGCCTTTTTAACAAGAGGCCTGCTTTGAGGATATCTTCAAAAGCAGTCCGCAGGCCATGAGCTCGAAAATAAGATGAGTGCCGCCGTAGCTGATAAAAGGCAGGGGCGTTCCGCTCAAGGGCATAAGATTGGTCATGGCTCCGATATTGACCAGGGCCTGGATGGTAAGCCAGGAGCCGATGCCGATGACCACCAGTTTCAAGAAAGGGTCGGTTTCTTTTCTGGCCAGGGAATAGCAGGCAAAAGTGAAGGCGATGAAAAGGGCTATTAAAGCAAAGCATCCGATAAAACCTGTTTCTTCGGCGAAAACGGCGAAAATGGAATCAGAGATGGATTGAGGTATAAATCCGTATTTCTGAGCGCTCAATCCCAGGCCAGAACCCAAAATTCCTCCTGAGCCGATGGAAATCAAGGCCTGCCTGGACTGATAGCCGATGCCCAAGGGGTCGGTCTCGGGATGAAGGAAAACCATCAACCTTCCCATGCGATAAGGGCTGACCAGGGTAAGGACGGAGAAACCGACGATTCCCAAAACAATAAAGGCCAAATTGTATTTCAACGGCGTATTGGCGCAGAAAAAAACAATGAAAGAAACCGCTGAAATGATAATCAGGGTGCTCAAATTGGACTGGACTATAAGGGCCACGAAAATCAATCCGACGAAAACGAGAAAAGTCATGAAAAGATTTCTCTGTTTCAAAGAGCTCAACAAGGCGGCCAGATAGATTATGGTGGCCAGCTTGAGAAACTCCGAGGGCTGAAAGCTTACGGGCCCCAGCTGCAGCCAGCGGCTGGCTCCCAGCTCGGTCTTGCCGATTGAAGGAATCAAAACAACGAACATAAGGATATATGCCAAAACAAAAAGAAATGGGCTGATTTTCTTGATAAAACTAATAGGCGTGCGAAAAACGATGAAAGCAGCCAAAATGCCGGGCAAAACGCCCATGACAAGCTGGTGGACCAAAAAATACCAAGGGTCTTTTCCGTTTATCAATGACCAGGGAACGGAAGTGGTGGCCAAAGCCAAAACACCGACCAAAACAAGGAGGGCGATGATTATCAGCAACCCCGTATCCGGCTTATTTCCTTTTCTCATGGCTTTTTGCGTATTTTTTAAACAAATCCCCTCTTTCCTTGAAATTCTTGAACAGATTATAGCTGGAAGAGGCCGGAGACAAAAGGCAGATTTTCCCCTTCTCGGTGTTTTTGAAGCACAATTCCACGGCCGCATCCATTGAAGAAACAAAATGATGATTGATTTTTCTTTTAATGGTTTTAAGTATCTTTTCCCCCGAATCCGGAAAAAGAATCAGCGTTTTGACCTTGCTTGAATCAATTCTTTTCCCCAGCTTCTTGTAATTTATTCCCCTGTCCAATCCGCCGGCAATCAATGTCTGGACATCGCTTCCCAGCTCTTCCAGGGCGTAAATCGTTGACTCGGGAATGGTGGAGATTGAGTCGTCGTAAAATCTTATACCCTTATGCTCTCCGGCATATTCCAAACGATGGGCAAGCTTCTTGAAACTTCCCATCGCCTTCAAGGCTTTGTCCCGGCTCAGCTTCAGTATCCGACAAACTTCCAAGACAGCATTCAGATTGTCCTGATGAGTGATGTTTGAAACAATTTTATCGTTCTTAATGGGGACGGATTTTGATTTCACCTTCTTGGCCAAAACCTTGATTAAGCTAAACTTGGGATTAAAAACAAAATAATCGCTTTTCTTCTGATGAAGGGCAATGTTGGCCTTGGCTGAAAAGTATTCTTTGAAGCTTTTGTAATAATCAAGATGCTCGGGATAAACGTTGAGGAAAACGGCTACATCGGGGCTTTTTCTCAATCCGTCAAGCTGGTGGCAGGACATCTCGTAGACGAAAATAGTTTTTTTCTTCGCTTTTTCAAGATAAGACAAAGCCGGGGTTTCAATGTTCCCCACCAGATAGGCGTCAAAGCCGTTCTTTTTAAGAACATGGCAAAGAAGGGCGGAAGTCGTGCTCTTGCCCTTGGTTCCGGTAATCCCCACCACCGAACTTTTGCAGTTATCCAAGAACAGCTCTGTCTGACTGGTGACAATCGCTCTGCCGACGTATTTCTTGATTCTGCCCAAGGGAATGCCCGGGGTTTTAACGATTACGTCGAATCCCTTTATCCTGGAAAGATAATTTTTGCCTGAAATCAAAGATGCTTTCTTCAGGGCCTTTTTTGATTTGGAATCGAATTCTTTCAATTCCTTGATATCCGCCACGAAAATTTCTTTTTTCGGAAACCTCTTCTTTAAAAAAAGAAATGTGTCCAGCCCCTCCAGGCCGAAACCGAGAATCAGGATTTTTTTGTTCTTCAGGGCCTGTATTTTCATATGAATTCCTTGGGAACTGAATTATTCTTGTTCCAATGCGTCATTATCTTCTTTTCTTCTTTTTCCCAGTCAATGTGCCTGCCCAGGATGTTCTTTTCGAAATACCTCAGAAGAAACGGCTGCTTGCCTCTGTTTTTCTTCCAGCCCATGTACAAAGCGACCAATGACTCTTTTCTCGTTCCCACGCACTCAAAGGGCTTGACCTTCTTCTCCCCTATCAGCTCCTTCAAAATTCCCAGCAATTCTTTTTTCTCAAAAAGGTTGGAGTTGAAAATCTTAACCAAGTCTTTTTCTTCGACGAAAGGATAGAGAATCATGAAAACGAACAAGCACTTCGAGCAGCGGCCGCACCACTTGCCCGTTTTCTTCCTCGTCCCGGAGCAGGTCTTGCTCGCTTCGTTGCAGCTCAAGAACGCCGGGAAATATTGCTTTAAAGAGGAAAAGATTTTTCCTATCTGCAATTCGTAAAAAGGCCTCAAAACGCTGAAAACTTCCACGTCCTTGGCCAGATATTTTTTCGAGTATTCCCTGAATCTTTTTTCGAAATCATGGGTCTTTGAATACTGATGGTTTATCTCTTTGCCGAGATAATCGACATTACCTTCGTTGGCGCTGTCTTCATTGCCGAAAACAACATATTTCTTGTTGAACAAGGCAGCGGCCAAAACGGTCAGGAAAGACAGGTAAGCGACGAACGGGGTGTGGCCGTTAAGAAAGCTCTTTCTGTTCATCTGCAGCAATTTCTTGTCCATCTCCCTCTCCGCGACAATAAAATCCTTGCAATCCCCTATTTTTACCATTTGCCTTACATGCTCGTCAGGGTTCAAAGAAAAACAAGCCGTGTTTTTCTCCTGCGAGAGCAAATCCAAAACCACGGCCGAGTCCTTTCCTCCGCCGATAGGAATCAGAACCTGTTTACCCTTGATGAAATTCTTTGCTTTAATAACATTTCCTTTGTTAACGGTTTCAACCTGAACAAATCCTTTCTTGGTGAAATTAATCTTGTTCTCGTAAAAGAACTGGCCCATTCCCTTGATTAAAAGGTCTTTCCACCATTTTTTCTGGAAAGAATCGAGGCGGCCGCATTTAACCAGAATCGTGGGCGAGCAAACAGCCTTCCAATAGCTGAACAATTCAATCATGCCCAGGCTGAAAACAAGATTGTCGATTCCTTTCTTTGATTTGGCATTCTTGATTAAAATCCCGGGATTGAAAACAATGTCCCCTGTCCTGAAAACGAAAGAAACTTGAAGGCCGTCCTTCATCTGCTTGAAAGAATAGCTCTCGTAAACAAAAACCGGATATTTTTTCCTTAAAAAGCTTAATGTCATGTTAAAAGCTGAATGGAAGCTCCCAAAAGAGCCAGAACAACGCTGATTATCCAAAAACGCATGGTAATCTGATAACTTTTCCAGCCCGAGGCCTCAAGATGATGATGGATGGGAGTGGAGAGCCATATTTTCTTTCCCCTGAATTTCTTGGACAAAAGCTGGATAATGACCGAACCGGTCTCGACAACCAGTATGCCGGCGATAATGGGCAGGACCACGACAGAGTTGGTTATGAAGGCAATGGTGGCCATGGTTATGGACAACCCGAGAATCCCCGTCTCTCCCATGTAGAATTTGGCCGGGGGAATGTTGAACCACAAAAAGCTGAACAAAGTGCCGAGGATAACGGCGCAGAAGCTGGCCAATTCTATTCTGCCCTGGGCAAAGGCAATAATGGCGAAAGCGCCGAAAATGGAGCCGAAAACTCCTCCAGCCAGGCCGTCCAGGCCGTCCACCACTCCGCTGGCCCAGGAAGCCAGACAGACGATTATGAAGAGAAGAATATATCCCAAGCCCAAATTAATGTCTATCCCCGAAGGAAAATTGAAAAGCAAAGGAACGTGGACAGCGCTCCAGCCGAGCTTGAAATAGAACCAGGCGCCGCCGATAAGGCCGATCAGGCTCACCAGAATGAACCGGGTTCCGAACTTCAATCCTCCGCCGACGTATTTGCCCTTGCCGTGAACAACGAAAATGTCGTCAACCAGACCGATTATGGAAGCGGAAATCAAGGCGAAAAGAGGAATCCAGGTTTCTTCCCTGGACAAAAAATTGAGCTTCTCTATCCACCAGACATCAAAAAAAGCGTCAAGAATCAAAATCAGAACCAGAATGATTATCATGCTCGTCCAGATGATGATTCCCCCTCCCCTGGGAACGCTGGTCTCCCTTTCTTTGTTCAGGCTGAGCAAAACATCCGCTTCCCTGCCGTCAATGGCCTTTTCCCTGGCTGTCTTTTTCCAGAACTTGATTTTATACAAAAACTTTATCAGAAACTGGGCGATGAAAATTGAAATAATCGATGAGAAAAAAGCCAAGGCCAGTATTTTAATGGCGCTGAAGGTGAAAATTGAAATCATAAACGACTACCAATAAAACGATTCTTTAATCCACTGCTCCATCATCCTTGCTTCCTGAAAGCGGTTGGGAGCTCCGGTGATTATGTTAATGATATAACTATTTTGGTCTTTTGAAAAGGGCCGGCGCATTACCAGAACAATGCAGTCTTTGGCTTTTTCCGTATAACCGGTCTTGCCCCAGACGTACAAAGAATCTTCTTTTAAAAGAATATTGGTGTTTCGCATGTAATGATGCAATCTGCCCTGATGATACATGTCCATTTCATAGATGGAAAGTATCTCCGGAATCAAAGCATGGTTTTTAACAATGTACAAAACAAGCTTTTCCAGGTCTCTGGCGCTGGACTGGTTTCCTTCGTTGGCGTCGAAATCCAGGCCGGAAGGATTGAAAAAGAGCGTATTGTCCATTCCCAGCTCTTCGGCCTTTCGGTTCATCAGGGAAACGAATTCGGCCCGGCCCATTTTCTCGGCCAAGGCCTCGGCCGTATCGTTGCTCGACTCGACAAGCAAGATGTAAAGCAGGTCTTTCATCGGAAACACTTCCCCTTCTCTGAATTCTCCGGCCAGCCCGAAAGTGTCAATGGCTTTTTTTGAAACGACCACTTCGTCCTCCGGGCCGTAATTCTCCAAAGCTATAACCGCGGTCATAAGCTTGGTCAAGGAAGCGATATAGACCTTTTCCCTTGAATTTTTTTCAAGAAAAACTTTTTCCTTGCTGCCGTTGACTAGAACCGACAAATAGCTCTGGGCGCCGAGGTCCAAATCGCCGGCTCCCTCTTTCTTCAAGGGTCGGAAAAGGGAGTTTTCCTCAAGCGAAGCGAAAGAAAAACCGCTCTGCCCGAGAGCGTTTTCCTTAAAGCCGAAAACAAGGGAAAAAAGAAAGATTAAAAGAAAAAAGAAAAAAATCCAATCATTCCTTT
>Ga0265297_10011272_pt1 | contig 10985 bp, 11 predicted proteins | sample Munlanlwell13791_FD_192502 | JGI IMG/M metagenome (GOLD analysis project Ga0265297, IMG submission 192502) | Leachate microbial communities from a municipal landfill in Southern Ontario, Canada - Leachate well 137-91 | ecosystem: Engineered > Solid waste > Landfill > Unclassified | place...
ATCCTGCGCTGGAATTGATAATCCTTATGGCCTTTAAGACATTGACGTAATTATCCATCGGCTCTCCCGCGCCCATAAAGACTAAGTGCGTGAGCCTATTGTCTAAAGCGTTATCTTTTAAATAAATCACCTCTTCAATTATCTCTCCAGCGGTTAAATCTCTTTTAAATCCCAACAAGCCGCTAGCGCAAAAACCGCACCTGTATTTACATCCTACCTGCGAAGAGACGCACCCGGTAACCCTGCCTTCAGCCGGTATAACTACAGCCTCGATGCAATTACCGTCTTTAGTTCCTAAGAGAATCTTTTGGGTGCCGTCTTGTGACTTCAAAGATTTCAATAATCCAAGGCCTAATATATAAAATCTGCTGGCAAGCCTTTCTCTTAATGCTTGCGGGATATCGCTCATATAATTAAAATCCAAAACCCCTCTTTTATATAACCATGAGAACACCTGACGGGCATGGTAGGCCTTAGCCTTCAAAGATAAAAACTCTCTTTCCAGCTCCTTTAGATCAAGTTCTTTAATGTCTTGCATAATTAATTATTAAGAACGAAGCTTTTCCTTGTCAATCTTTCCGGTGCGGTTTTTAGGGAGAGCCTCTTCAAATTCAAAATAATGAGGAATCTTAAAATGCGCAAGGTGCTGCCTTAAAAAATAACGCATGTCTTCTTCAGATAAAGACTTTCCTTCTTTTAAGACTATAAAAGCCTTAGGCACTTCGCCTCTTAAGGGATCCGGTACACCTACTACCGCTACTTCCGCGATATCGGAATGTTTCTGTACCGCTGCTTCAACTTCAGGCTCAAAAACAATCTCTCCGCCTACCTTAATCATCTCTTTCTTTCTACCGACGATATAAAGGTCTCCTTCGGCATCGAATTTCCCCAGATCTCCGGTATGAAACCAGCCGCCACGCATTGCCTCTTCGGTAAGGTCAGGAGCATTATAATACCCGTCAGTAACTACCCAGCCCTTAACTACAATTTCGCCTATTTGACCAAGGGCTACTTCCTTATCCGCATCGTCAAATACTTTTACCTCTATTCCTGGCGCGGGCCTGCCTACACTCTCAATCTTCTTTGAGCCCATAGGTAAAACTGCAGTAGGGGCGTTGGTTTCAGTCATTCCCCAGCCGTTTAAAAGGTGAGCTTTTGGGCAAAACTGATGAAACCTGCGTAGGGCGTCAGGAGAACTGGATGCGCCAAAAGTCACTACCCAGCGTAAAGAGGTTAAATCAAAGGTCTCAAACTCCTTTAATTGCAAAAAAGCGTAGTACATGGAGGGGACTATCCAAAAAAAGTTAACCTTATACTTTGCCACATTCTTTAAGAATTCAAGCGGGATAAAACGTTCCATTAAAATAAGCCTTAAGGAAAAACATATAGTATTCTGGATATAAATAAGCCCACCCAGATGCGAAAATGGCAAAGCGCAGAGCGCGGTATCTTTATCGCTTAAATCCGATTTTACAAAAAACTCCATCGACTTAGGCGGAGCTAAGAGCTGCCGGTAATTTATCAAAACCCCTTTTGGCTTTCCGGTTGTGCCGGATGTATAGAAGATTATCGCGTAATCTTTATCTTGAATATCAACATTAATACGCTTGGGGCTGCTTTTATCCAAACAATCATTAAAGAATAAGAATCCATTCAGCCTATCCTGGCAGGTAATAAGTGTCTTTAAAAAGGGAGACTTTTCTTTAAGGCTGGCGGGGTCCAGTGTAGCTTTAGGCTTAAAGATTAATATTTTAGTTTCAGAATGCACAAGGCAAGAAGAGAGTTCTTCTAAGGTTAGCATAAAGTCTAGAGGCACGGCTACAGCGCCCAATGCCCATACCGCAAGATAACTGTAAACATACTCCGGCCAATTAGGAAGATACAAAGCTACCCTGTCGCCCTTATTCACCCCTAATCCTTGAAGGCTGCTGGCAAGGCGAAGATAATTTTCTTCTAACTTAGCCCAAGTTATCTCTTCTCCCTTAAAAATAATTGCCGCCCTATCCGGATGCGACTTGACCTGGTTTTTTAATATCTTAAGCATCTCCATATTAACCTATCTCTGCCTCTATCTTTTTTATAAGCTCCTGCGTTTCCTTAATAAGCAAAGCAGGTAAAAAATGGGAAATTTCTGCCTCCTGTTTTAAGCTCTTTAAGCTCCCTAAAAATCTCCTTAATGTGGCTATGCGCCTTTTTTTATAAGCCTCTTCTGGCTCTAACTCTTGCCTCTCCCTAATCAGCGTAGTTAAGTCTCTTTTTACCTCCCGCGTATCTTTACCATTTTCAAAGACATCCTGCTTTAATTTAGAGTAATCTCCTTCATCCAGAGACTTTTGATTCTTTGCCTTGCGCAATAAATCGATTGCTTCATAGCTGGGCAGCTTAGCAGTATCGGCAGATTCAGCATAGCCTTCTCTTAAGTAAGCCGGCTCTTCTTTCTCTAGGAAATAATAGGAACGCAAAAGTTTCATTGCGGTGAGCTTCTTGATGCCTACTTCCTTAGCCGTATAAGCCTCAAAGGTAATAAAACCCCACTCTCTATAAAGTTTGTCTTTATAGACTGAATAAAGCGAACGCCCCAGCTCAATCCACGACGACTTAAAATTCTTAGCGCTCTCTAAAACATGGTAACGCAAAGAACCCTCTTCCAAAGAAGCCATTTTATTTTCGATAGCTTGAAGCGATTTAGTTTTATGCGCGTCCATTATTCTTTTCCCTTAAATAATCTCTGCATTTCTTTGCCGAAATCCTTAAACTGCTCGATATTATCACTTATCTTCTTAATTAAATCTTCGGGGTTTTGGTTAGCAAGGTTCTTTGCCGCAGCCTGAAGAATTATTTTCTCAAGCTCCTCTACGCTGATACTGGGATTATCCAACTTAGTTTTAACCTTAAATTTCAGAATAAGGTCGCCATTTGTATCGGTAAAAAAATCCAGTGCATTCTTAGCCAGGCTTAAAGAAGGGACCTCCGGGATTTTTTCCTCCTTAGCATAAACCAGATTTGAAAGCCTTAAGTTAGCTAAAGCCTCTAAATCGTTATTCTTGGAGTCGATTGTAGCCTGAATATTGAGCCTTGCGGAAAGAAGCTTCCTGCTGGAGATAAAGTTTCCGTAGTAGGGATAGAAATAAGTTATGTCTAAATCACTTAAGTTAAGATTAGCATCCATATCCTTGGGGCCAAAGTCAATCCAACCGGCGAATATAATATCGCCGATCTTCGTTTCTTCGGGCTTAAGGAAATCTGCCGAGATCTTAAAATTTGTCTTAAGGGAAGTGAGCGGCAAGACTACCTTAGAGATATCCGCATTTATCCTGTTTAATACAACCTTAAAGCCTTTTGGATCAGCCTTTTTATCGGTAAAGATAATTTTACCGTTTCTTAAAGAAAGCCCGGTTATATACACGGGGGGTTGCTTTCCCTTGGCTCCAAGCTGGGGAATATTAAGTTTTCCATCGCTGTCTTGTTCGAGCGTAATAACCGGATTAACCAAAGTCACCCCGCTCAAGATAATTTTACCGGCAAATACCCCTAAGATATTAGGCGAAACCGAAATGCGGTCAGCCTTAAATAAATTCCCTATTTTTAGGTTGATTAAATTGACTGATAGCGGCGGAGTAATATTTATTCCTCCTAAGCTCGCTTTCAGCTTAAGATTCTCTTCTATCTGCTCAACTATTATTTTCTTGGCAAAAAATGGAACCGTTAAATTAAGAATAACAAATATAGCTATTATTACGGCAACAATCCAAATTATAATTTTATGCGCTCTTTTCACTGACGTTTCCTTACTTTATTAAAAGTTAGAAAATAACGGTTTTATTCTTAAACCTGATTACGCGGTGTTCAATATAAGCGCGCAAAGCATCATCAAAGGCCCTTTTCTCTAAATTCCTCCCCTTTAACATGAGCGCCCTTAAATCGTCTTTATGGGAGACCTGCTCTACTGCCTGGGTAATAATCGGGCCTGCATCCAGCTTCTCGTTGACGAAATGGCTGGTTGCTCCGATTACCTTTACCCCTTCCGCCAAAGCCTGATGATAAGGATATTCCCCTTTAAAAGAAGGAAGAAAACCGTGATGTATATTAATGATATCCTTGGCATAAGACTTAATGAATGCCGGAGATAATACCAGCATATAGCGGGCTAGGGCTAAAAAATCAGTGGATTCCCTGACAAAACGCAATACTTCTTTTTCTCTCCTATTATTCTTATTTGCCGGTATGAAATAAAAAGGTATCTTATGCTGTTTAACTAATTCGTTATGGCCTGCGAAATTGCTGATCACAAAAGGTATCTCAACAGGTAATTCGCCTCTTTTGTAGAGATAAAGAATGTCCGCCAAGCAATGGTCGGGCCGAGAAACAAGCACGCCCATGCGCAGGGGGTTATCCTGATTATAAAGCATGGCCTTAGCCTTAAAATACCGGGCAACCGCCTTTAACCTATCTTCTAATTCATTTTTATCATGCGTTTTACCTTTGAGCACAAACTCAACCCGCATAAAAAAATACCCCCCTTGGGGGTTAGAAGAATACTGGTCTAAAGCAACAATATTGCCTCCTGACTTAAATATAAAATCAGAGACCCTGGCTACTATACCCTTTTGATCTTTGCACTGCAAAAGAAGAATGTAGGCACCCATGGGTTACTTCCTTTCGCTGGTAATCTTATCAAAAACTATATCTCTTAATTTAGCAAAATCACCCGGATTAAAAGAAATTGTATCAACAGGGGGCAATACTGTAACGCTGACTAAAACTTTTGATTTAAATACCCAGCTTCCTTTAGGGATAGCATCACGGGTCCCCCTTATACAAATGGGAAGAATCGGTTTTTTTTCTTTTATCGCCAGCTTAAATGCGCCATTCTGAAAAACATTCATTTCCGAGGTATCGCTACGCGTCCCTTCGGGGAAAAATAGGACGGACATATCCTTCCTCAGCCACTCTGCAGCTTCCCGGTAGACTTTTTTAATGCTGGAAAACTCTCCGCGGGCCAATTTTATATGCCGGGTAAGAGAAAGGCACCAGCCGATAAAAGGAACTTTAAACAAACTTTCCTTAGCGACCCATTTAAACTGCATCCGTATCTTATAAAGCACAACGATATCTGCCATGCTTTGATGATTGGCAATCACGACATAAGTTTTATCGTGATCGATATTCTCAAGCCCTTCGACATTTAACTTCCAATAAGGATTCAGGCGGATAATAGAATCCGCCCACCAAAAACACTGCCTATGGGCAACTTTCCTCTTTTTATCAAAAGGATAAAGAAGGGCCCAAAAGAATAGGACTACAAAGAAAAGCACTATAGTTAATATTATATCGTAAATCCAAATTCCTATTGAAAGAAAGGTTTTAATCATAATCTATCAAAAACCGTACCAATAATTAACCAGCGGTTTTCCTTCGGCAGAGTGGTCTATTATTATATTTTTAAGGCGGGTATATTCTAAAAATCCCTCCCGTCCCAGCTCTTTGCCAAACCCGCTCTGCTTAAAGCCTCCGTAAGGAAGCTGATTATAAAACATGCCGTAAGTATTTAACCATACTGTCCCGGCGTTAATCTCTTTCGCCACTTCTTCCGCTAGGCTTAAATCCCGGCTAAAAATGCAGGCGGCCAAGGCAAAATAAGAATTATTCGCTAAAGCCACAGCTTCCTTGGAATCGGAAAAACTACTGATTATAGTTACAGGCCCGAAAACCTCTTCTTTAAATATATGCATCGAAGGGCTTACCCCCGTAATAACCGTAGGCTCAAAAAAATACCCGTTTTTTAATGCCGGATCCTGCGGAATCTTCCCTCCGCATAATATCTTTGCGCCTTCGGCCTTAGCCTTTTCAAGATAGGCGATAACTTTTTTACGCTGGCTATCGGTAATTAAAGGGCCCATTTGCGTTTCATGGCTCTCAGAAGGGCCTAATTTTATAGCTTTAGCTTTACCAACAAAGCTATTAACAAATTTATTATATATCGTATCCTGCACAAAAATACGCGACATCGCTGTACACATCTGGCCTTGATTTAAGAATGCGGAACAAAGAGAGCTATTCACCGCAGTATCGAAATCAACATCTGCGAAGATTAAACTCGCGGATTTTCCTCCTAATTCCATAAGCAGCTTTTTTACGCTAGCTGATGAATAGCGTAAAATCTCTTTACCTACTTCAAGGCTTCCGGTAAAAGAAATCATATCTACTCTTTTATCAGAACAAAGCGTCTGGCCTATCTTTGCGCCGCTTGCGTTTACAATATTCACTACTCCTTTAGGTACTCCTGCCTCATGGATAATCTTGCCTAATTCAAGGGTAGATAGCGGCGTCAGGCTTGAAGGCTTCAAAATTACGGTATTACCTGCAGTAAGGGCAGAAGCTAATTTCCAAGAGGCGATTAAAAGCGGATAATTCCAAGGGATAATTAAAGCGGTTACCCCCATAGGTTCGCGCAATAAAACCGCCCTAGCCTCTTCTGTTACATTTAAAGTATCCCCGGCAAGATAGTTCTCAAAATTATTCGCGATATACTCAAAAGTTTTAGCCGCTGAAGGCACATCCATAAAAGTCGTCTCTTTTATCGGCTTACCCGTATTCTCTGTTTCAATTTTCGCTAATTCTCCTGCTTTATTAAAAATGCCTTCGGCTATTTTTAAGATAATTGCTTTGCGCTCTTTAAGCGGCAAGCCCGGCCAATCTCCTCTATCAAAAGCCCTGCGGGCACTCTCTATTGCCAAGTCGACCTCTTTTTCTGACGCCAAAGAAGCTTGCGCAATAACCTTGCCGGTAGAAGGATTAAGGACATTTTGCTTATCCTTGGATTCAATAAATTCTCCGTTTATATATAGGGGCGCGCAGTTCATTTTATTCTCACTTCCTTAAATAAAGCAAAGAGCCGGGTAAACGGTACATACCACTTTGAAAGCTGGCCTAATTGTCCGGATAATTTCATCTTTCCCTGCGTTACCGCCACAAAACAATCTAATTTTCCTAAAAATACCTGCCCCCAGACTTCTTTCGGGGCGGAAATAACAAACGGCGCATCCGCGTCTAAGTCAAGCCTTGTAATTTTACCTTTTTCAAAATTAAATTTATAAACTTCATCAGAACCATCCAGCTTTATGGCTAGCTTTACGGTTAAATTAAGTTCTTCGCCTTTTTTGGCAATCAACTCATCCTTATTAACCAAATCGACGATTGCCTGTATATGTTCCCTTGAAAACATAGAAAAGCTTACCTTACCCGTTAAATCTGATTTTAATGCTTTATCCAAATCATCAAGGATCTCGCTTTTAAAGATCCTGGCTACGGCAGTAGTGCGCACTGCTTCTTCTAATGCCTCAATTAAACTTAAGGCATCAGGAAATTTTTCGGCTATGGCAATAGCCCCATGATTTTTTAATACTACAAGGTTATTAATTTTAAGCGCGGCGATAACCGGCTCGGTTTTTGTAACTGTTGGCGTGTCCTGCTCAATAACAGGAACCGTACCTAAATAAAATTTTGTCTCAAAGGTTAACGCCTTAAGGTCCGAGGCTACTGCGAAGTAACCGTTAATTAAAGGCGGATGGGCATGTATGACTACCCTAACTTTGAAATTTTTGTAAACTAAACCGTGCAGCGGCAACTCTGAACTTGGCTTAATAGCAGAATAAGCCTTACCGGTATTTAGACTTACCCTTACGATATCTTTGTATTTTAAATCCCCCAAAGAAGTACCGGTTGCAGTGATAAGGATACTTTCATCATCGAGGCGGACGCTGATATTCCCGGATTTAGCTACTGCTAATCCGGCCTGATAAAGCCGTTTACCTACCTTTATAATCTCTTTTTTTAATTGACGCTCTTTGCCAAAAATCATCTTTTAATCTCCATGCGGATATGCTTAGTTATCAGGCTATCGGGAGTTATATCGAAAGCGGGGTAATATCCTTTGGCGCCCTTTGGCGCAAGCCTTAAGCCCTGATATTCCAGCATCTCCTTATCCGGCCGAATCTCAATCTTTATTTCTTTGCCGCTTTTTTTATCCGAGGACGGTGGGCATACAACGTAAAATGGAATCTTAAAGTACTTGGCTGTGACTGCAATCTGGTATGTCCCGATTTTGTTAGCGATATCTCCGTTTAAGGCCAAATGGTCCGCTCCGACAATTACTTTATTAACCTTATTTTTAGACATAATATAAGCGACCATATTATCGGTAATTAAAGTAACATCAAACCCCGCCTTCTTTAGCTCCCAGGCAGTAAGGCGCGAACCCTGTAAATACGGCCGCGTTTCCGTAGTAAAAAATTTTATGGTTTTGCCCTGCTTGGCTGCGATATCTGCGATTAAAGGCATGAGCCCGCTTATATTGCAATGCGTCAAAATAGTGTCCCCGTCTTTTAATAATTTTACCGCTTCTTCTGCCTGCTTAATCCGGCTATATTTTAACCCCTCAAGAAAACCTAATATACATTTTTCTAAAGGCGCCTTGATTTTTAACCAGTTTAAAACCATATCCGTCAATAAGTTAAACGAAAGTGTCGGACGCGTTGAATTTATCGCTTTAGCAACAATTTTCAAATCTTTCTTTTGCGCTTTTGCCTGAAGAAAAATATACATTACCAGAAGTACCTGCCCCACAGCGCGCGTCTTCATCTCCTTGATCGCCTTACAGGCTTCTTTATAATTACGCGCCTTTATATAGGTAAGCTTTAGCGGCAACTTAGTCTCGTCAAGGATATAAATAATGCCGTTTTTAAATTTTATAGGCCAAAATAACGGTGAAAATTTCATAGTTTTCATTTACCCTCTAATTTTCTAACCGCCTCTAAAGCAATCTTTAAGATATTCGACTCTGCCATATAATATAAGGGGTTCATAAAGCCCATCTCTCCGGTAACTACATTGTCGCTTACTGCAAGAATCGATCCGGCTTTGATATTGTAAGTCTGGGCAATAGTTAGAAGCGTTGAAGAAACCATATCTACTGCTAAAGCCCCTTCCTTACGCTTTACTTCGACTATTTCACGGGTCTCGCGTAAAAGAGCATCTGTTGACCATGCTTTTCCACGGTGGATATTTATCCCCATGCTTTTACCGGTCTCATATAGTATATCGGAAATTTTCTTATCAGCAACGGTCTTAAAATCTTTATTTACATAATAAGGCGTAACTCCGTCTCCTCGGATAGCCTCATCTACTACGAATATATCTCCGACCTTGATATTTTCATCGAGTGAGCCAGCTGTGCCTACGCGTATAATATTCTGAATCTGGGCGTTGCACATAACTTCGGTAGTAATTGAAGTATCCGTCGAAAACCTGCCGCCATTAATCGCGGTTATCTTTATGCCCTCTACCATACCGGTATACATAGAATATTCCATAAAGGTAAAATTCTTAACCGGATTTTCAAATTTCTTTAATAGGACTTCCAACCTATCCTTTGGCCCCGGCACAATTGCATACTTACCTACATCCTGCGGCCGCAACTGCACCATCTCCGTCAAATCCTTACCTGTTAAATGTACATCCTTCACCATCTGCATTATCGACTCCTTTTTGAAATATTTAAAACAGCTACATACATTATAGGGACAGCCTCCTATAACAACCTTTTCCCTTATCTAACAATTTCAATTTATCTCCACGTGAGGCACTCTGCTTCGCAGGGTGTCCCTACTGGCAAAACTAAGCTAGTATTTTTGATAAATTTCCACCTAGAATATCGTTTTTATCCTCCTGGGGTATATCCAAATCCCTGACTGCCTGAATGCTGAAAGCGGGGTCTTTTTTTGCCGGATAATCGCTGCCCCACAAGATATGCCTTGGGCCTAATAATTCCAGCGCTGCGCTAAAGTTAGCCTTGGTTTTATCTCCGGATGTATCCACGTAAATATTCTTTAGGTAATCTGTAGGGTTGCCTCTTAAGTCTTTGACAAAATTTACTGAACGAAGCATCTGATATGTCGCATCAAATCTATCGGCTAAAAACGGGGTTACTCCGCCAAAATAACCAAAGATAAATCTCACCTTATAATCGCGCAATATATCAGACATTAGAAGCTTTCCGATACAAATCGTAGTATCAAAGATATATTCGACTACCGGAGTAAGAAGCGGATCCTGAACCCGCTCAAAACCAATAGGGCTTACAATCTGGGAATGCACAAATATAGGTATCTTTTTATCCTGCGCTATTTTATATATCTCAAGGAATCTTACATCATCCAGATAAATGCCGTTGTAACTGGTTGCCAGGGAAATCGCCTTGAAACCTAACTCTTCGGTCGCGCGCTTAAATTCTTTAAGCATATCAAGTTCATGGTCTATCGGAAGTATGGCCGCTCCGATAAATTTATCCGGGTATTTTCTTATGACCTTGCTTACGTTATCATTAAAGATCCGCACTACTTCTGATATGCTTCCTAATTTTAGGTGGGCGTCTGAAGTTGGATATGACAAAACCGCTTTATCAATACCCGCTTCATCCATTATCTTCAGCTGGGATTCGATATCTCCCCAGCCCTTATGATAAAAGTGGGCACTATCGATTATTGCCTCGGGTAACCAATGGCTATGCGCGTCAATTATCATTGATACTCCGTGCTCCTTAATATGCGCTCAGTCATTTCTATCTTATAAAGAAGCTTTATCTCTTCTAAGCCCTTTTTCCTTAATTCTTTTACTATTGCCTTTTCCACGGCGTGTAATTTAGCAACAAGAAAAGCATAATCGGGTTTCAGCTTCTTACCTTCAAACTTAAGGCTAAAGCCATCCCGCTCTTTCTTTTCTACATATTCTTCGAATTGGTTGATAAATGCACTAATCGCGCCATCCTTATCTTTCTTTTTAAGCTCTTTGAGGATAAACCGGTCAACCTCAACCTGAGTGAACTTACGTTCAATCCTATCTAGTGCCTCTTTTGCGCTTTTATAGAACCATATAAGATAGCGCTTCTTTAAATTCTTAGTCTCTCTTCTGTCTATCATGTCTTAATC
>Ga0265297_10011273_pt1 | contig 10984 bp, 7 predicted proteins | sample Munlanlwell13791_FD_192502 | JGI IMG/M metagenome (GOLD analysis project Ga0265297, IMG submission 192502) | Leachate microbial communities from a municipal landfill in Southern Ontario, Canada - Leachate well 137-91 | ecosystem: Engineered > Solid waste > Landfill > Unclassified | place...
CAGCAGATCGGCGCAGGTGTTGAAGGCATTGTATAAATCGAAACCCGGGATACTGCGCGCCGAGCCTTTGCCGATTCCGTTCTGGAATGAGATCATGACCACCGGTCGGTTGTACAATTCCTTTAGTTTGGAGGCAACGATGCCGATGACACCATGATGCCAGTTGGTATTACTCAGGATCAGAATTTTATCGGCATCCAGGTCGTGGGTAGCATTGAGTTGCAGTATGGCGCTGTCGATGGTCTCGCGCTCGATGCTCTGTCGATTGCGATTTTCCTGCTCGAGAAGGTTAGCTAATTCCAGGGCTTCATCACGGTTGAAAGAGGTCAGCAAATGCACGGCGCGGGAAGCTTCGCCGAGCCGTCCGGCGGCGTTCAGACGCGGCGCCAGGCCGAAGACGATATTGACCACGTTCATGGTTTTGTTATCGAAGCCGGAGGTTTTAAGTAAAGCTTGCAAACCGACTTTCTGGGAACTATTGAGATATTCCAGACCGCGGGCAACCAAGATGCGGTTTTCGCCGAGAATCGGCACAATATCAGCGGCGGTGCCGATTGCGACCAGATCGAGATGGCGGAAGAGATTGGCGATCGGAAGATTGTTAGCAATATGAAAACCCTGCAGGAGTTTGAAGGCGACCCCGGCCCCGCACAGCTCTTTGAACGGGTAATTATCATCTTCGCGCTTCGGATCGAGAATAGCTTGCGCCGCCGGCAGTTTTTCGCCCGGTTCGTGGTGATCGGTAACGACCACATCAATCTTGTTGGAAGAGGCATAATCGATCGTATCAAAGGCGCTGATTCCGCAATCACAAGTAATAATCAAAGTCGCGCCGATCTCCATTGCGTAGTCGATTCCGAGTCGCGAAAGACCATATCCTTCACGTTCCCGATCCGGAATATAAAAAGCGGTGTCGAGTCCGATTTCACGAAAAGCCAGACAAAGCAGAGAGGTTGCCGTAGTGCCATCGACATCGTAATCGCCGAAAACCAGGACCTTTTCGCGCCGCAACATTGCCTGCCCGAGCCGTTCGACGGCTTTGGTCATATCGGCCATTAAGAAGGGATCGTGAGTATCTTGGGTGGAGGGGCTGAAGAATTTTTCGATTGCGGCTTTGTCTGATAGCCCGCGATTTAATAAGACCCGTGCAATGGCTGGAGGAATCTGCAGTTCTTGAGTCAGTTTCTGGACGGCAGTCGGATCCGAAACGCTGATATGCCAATTCTGTTTCATACAATATAAACTCTGAAGTTGGTCTGTAAGCCGAATTCTGTATCCCGATTAATCGGGACGACAGCCATTTATCTATCCGCGACCTCTCAGTCGGGATTAAGCGAGCTACCCGGGAATCAAACGGAACGGGCAATTCCTTTTCCCTGCTTGCTCTTGCTCCGGGTGGGGTTTGCCTGGCTCCCGACTTTGCAGTCGGGACGGTGCGCTCTTACTTTAATCCAGCTTGCTTGCCGGACGCACCTTTTCACCCTTGGCCTTTTGCCGCTTAAGCGGAAGAGGTCGGTATCTTTTCTGTGGCACTTTCCTTCGCTCCGGCTAACCGGAACGATCCCGGGTTACGGGACACCCTGCCCTGCGGAGTTCGGACTTTCCTCCCCAACTAAATCGGGGCGGCTGTCCGACCAACTTCAGAAGAGTTCCTCTTCATAATTTGATCGAATTTCACTGCTTTGCACGTCCCAGTAAAGAATGCGGCCGCAAAATTCACAGCGATTGATTCGATCACCATTTCGAATTTCAACGATCTTTTGCGGCGGCACTATTTTCGAACAACCGCCACAAGAAACCTGCATGGGAATATATTCAACATTTCCCTTTTTATCTACTTTTTCTTCAAAAATCTGCAGAATTGGGACAATCGCGATACCATTTTTAGCCTTGGCGATGCGTTCGTATTCCCGCATATAACGAATCGGAATTAAATCCACGATACTATTGCGTTGTTCCATTAAAGCCGCCTGAGCGTCTTTAGTGGTTATATCGGTTTTATCCAGAACGGACTGTTTTTTGTCCCTTTCCTGGATTTTTTCCTCAAGTGTGAGACTTTTCCCTTTGATCGATACTTTCAGCTGATCGGACTCATCGGTTAATTTCAGGATGTTATATTCGGCACTGTCGATTTCCTGTTTCAGAGTGTCGATCTCCGAGGTCAGGGCGTCATATTCTTTATTGGATGTAACCAGATAAAGTTGATCCTGATAGCGGTTCAAGCGAATTTTATCATCCGCGATTTTGGCTTCCAGGTTTTTTATTTCTAGTAAAATTTCTTTTTCGCGTTTGCGCTCGTTATCTAACTCCTTCGTTAAGGTATTAATATGGTTTTGGAGATTTTCGACAACCTGGGGTAGATCGCCCTTCAGGTTGTTAATTTCAAGCAGTTTAATATCAATTTTCTGAACATCTACTAATCTCTCAAGGTCTTTAAACATTTAGCCTCCAATTTCTTTAAATAAAAAAAAAGCACCGTTAACGGTGCAATTTATATGGTAAAATATTTTGTATCGGACAACTGATTCTTTCAAAACCCAACCTATCACGTGGGCGATATCCGACTTGAACGGATGGCCTTCCCGATGTGAACGGGACGCTCTGACCAACTGAGCTAATCGCCCAGTTAAATTAACCGGACTTTTAAAAAAGCAACGAAATTTATCGGTTCTGAGGGATTATTACAACAGGTTTGAAAGAAAAAATTGAAAAAAATAAGTTTTATTTATCGACCGGAGTTAGCCGAAAACCGAATAATAGCAAGCGGGAAAAAGATTAGCCAGGTCAATAGTCCGATAAAAAATGGCTGAATATTCAATATAAAAATCGGCTCAGCTAACGTCCCATTTTTCGCGCCGATCAAGAACCAGATTAAGGTGGCGAGAAATGATAGCAACATACCGGTGAAAATCACATTAGGTCTGAATTTGTACTTCGTGAAATTACAAATCACGGGGATCAATAAACCCGGGATGAACAGGGTGCCAAGGGTGTACCAGATTTTAATTACCGAAGGGAGAAAAAGGATAACCAGGGTCGAAATTATCAGGGTAACCAGAAAACCAATCCGGGTATTGCGGTTGACCGCACTGTCAGGTTTGATGCGCCAGATCAGGTCGCGACCAAAAGTCGTGGCCGAAAGCAAGGAAATCGAATCCAGGGTTGACATGATCGTAGCCAGCATTCCGATAAAGAACAGACCCCGCCAAAAACCGCCCAGGGTGATTTCACCCAATTTAGGAAAAGCCATCAACGGGCTTATATCCGGAAAAAGGGCGCGGGCGTAAAGACCGGAAATCGTCGTCAGCATATCGAACACGATCCAGAACAATACCGAGATCAACACTCCCCGTCTGGCAACCTGCGGAGTGCGAGCCGCATAACAGCGTTGATAAAAGCCGGGATCGACGAAAGTCCAAAAGGCGATGAAAAACCATACCAATATGTATTGCCAATTCGCTCCGCCGCTAAGATGCAGATGATTGGTCGGTAGGTTATTTTGTAAAAATTCGAATCCGCCGTAGCGGATTATCAATTGAATAACAAGTACGATAAATCCTAAAAACATCAGCAAAAACTGGGCAATATCGGTAATGACTATCGCGCGCAGTCCTCCAAAGTATGCATACAGAATTGAAAAAAAGACCCCGATCAAAAAAGCCCACCAAAATGGGATCCCGAAGATCGTACTGACCAGCAAGCCTACCATCAGCAGATGCGGCGCCGGACTGGTTAAAAAGAAAATGAAAAAACTCCCCAAGAAACCGGCGGGTTTCCCAAAACGTTGGTAAATCTGATCGGGAATGGTATAAAGACCACTGCGTTGGATGCGGGGCGCCAGGAATACACCGAACAGGATTGCGAACAAGTAGTAGGGCAAGCCCTGGGTGACCCAGTTCAGCACTCCATAACGGTAAGTAAATTCACCGACGCCGAGAATGCCCCCGTACCAGGTAGCCACCAAAGTCGCCACAAAAGCCGGTAATGACAGCCGCCGTCCGGCCAGCAGATAGCCGTCAATATCCGAGCGATAGCGCTGGGAATTTTTTAATCCGAGTAGTAAAATCCCGATCAAATAAATTCCGATGAGGATGAGATCGATCGGAGCGAGGTGGAGAGGAGTCATAGCTGGCTATGATTTTTAACTATCAGAAGATTACCGGCGGTAAATTTTATTTCGCATCTGCGTCCGGTGGCGATATTGCTTAAACCGTGCGAACCGCTTCCCAGTCTTTCGTCATTCATAGGGAATTTTAATCCTTCAGTGGTAAGATGGATCGCCTGTGGAAAACCAAACAGCGAAACCGCCTGACCTTTTTCAGTCTCGATCAGCCAGTGCCCTTTTTTTAAGGGAAATATTTCAGCCAGTTCGGTGTAAATCAGGAATTGTGTTCTTGGCAGGTATTTGCGGGTGATTTGCAGAGTGGCGATGGTTTGATCGTCACGTTGTCCGGTGAATCCAGCCAGGATAAATTGTTGCCAGCCGCGCCGCAGAAGATAACGCAGACATTTTTCCAGGTCGTTGTTTTGCTGTGCCGGATCATGGGCAATTTTCACACCTAATGAGCGAAAATGGGCCAGCGTTTGCAATATGATCGAATCCAGATCGCCGATTATCAGAGCGGGAGTCAGTTCAAGTTGGCGGGCTTTTTCGGCTCCTCCGTCGGCACACACTAAGAGCGCATTATATTTTGTCAGAATCTGGCGAATATCGATCCATTCCGCCAGCGCGCCGTTGCCGAGGATAAAAGCGGTGCGCAGAATCGGATTTAGGGGAGTGGTTGGTGTCAATTTTATAATTCTAAAATATTTTATTTAGGAAACCGAAGGTACTGTTCCAGGTCATTACGCCGCAGAGCGGAGCGTAATTTATCCAGCTCAATTTCGAAATTGAACTTCTTCATCATCCGGCTGACTTCCTGCTGATATTCCCAACTCCGAAAGTATTTGATCAGGTCTTTGGCGAATGGTAGTATCAGATTGCCGGCAACCCAATCCAGCGATTTCCCGTCTTTTTTGTTGATGATGCAGTTGAAATGCGCCGCCCAGGCAACCATCCAGAATGAGTATTTGGCAAGCAAATTTTTACTGATGGCGAACATCAGCGCCTGGTTGAAGGGATTGATAAATACAAACTCCTTGCTGAACATGAATGCGGTGTGAAAATAGCGCGGCTTATTGACAATGCCCTCCAGGCGCAAACGGCGGGTCAGGATTATTAATATTTCCATCAGACGGTCGCCGATTCCCAGACCAGGATGAATCTGACCGGGCAGAGGCGGTTTTTCCAGCGAAAATTTCTGTTGCGGATTTTGCAGTAAAAGCCATTCTACCTGGAGCACATTAGGATTACGTCTGGGAAACGATGGCGAGAGATTTTCCTCTAAACTAAGTGGTCCTTGTTTCAATACCAGCTCGCAAATTTTATTTTCGGCGAGCGCCGTTCCGCTGTAAACGAACAGCCGTTGTATGTGTGGATCGCTGGTATCGATATCCAGCGTCAAATTGGTCAAGCCGCTCTTTTCAAGAATCGCGTCCAGCCCAAAAGCCCGGATCGCCTTTATCAACCCTCGCCGGCTGAAAACTCCCAGGAAAAACTGCGATTCGGATGAGAGACGTCCATCCGAAACGATATTATTCATGCTCAATTCGTCATCCGAAATACCGGATTGGATATCGGTAATCGTTAGTTTTCTGGCAATTTTGATATATTCTTTTCGAAACCGCGTCATAGTTTTTCGGTGCTAATCTAAAAAATTTTTACTAAGGAACAATCTTAATTTTTCCATCGGAGCCAGGTTTAATTTGGCCGATTTTTCGAGCGGCAGAAATGCCCTTGGCGTGCATTTTTTGCACCAGTTCGTCGCTATATCTTTCGGGGATGGCTATAAGCAAGCCGCCGGAAGTCTGAGCGTCGCACAAGATTACCTGTTCGGTATCCGTAACTGATTTGTCCAGGATCACATGCGATGCAATAAATGCCCGATTGGCATCTGTGCCGCCCGGAATAACGTCGCGTAAAATCATTTCTCTGGTATGAGGTAAAACCGGTACGGCGGAGGCTGAAATTTGAGCGCGCACCTGACTGCCGACGGTCATTTCGTGTAAATGACCCAGCAAGCCGAAACCGGTGACGTCAGTACAGGCATGCACCTCAAATTCCGCCATCACTTCCGCGGCAGTCGCGTTGAGTTCGGCCATAGTCGCGACGATAAGGTTTTTTGTTTTCTTGTCCAATAGACCGCGTTTCAGAGCCGTCGAGAGAATGCCCAAACCCAGCGGTTTCGTCAGGATCAAGGCATCGCCCGGTCGGGCGCCGCTATTACGGATGATCCTGGCGGGGTGAACGGTGCCGATCGCCACCAGCCCGAATTTGGGTTCATTGTCCTCGATGGTATGCCCACCGAGAATCGGAATACCAGCCTGAGTTGCGACAACCTGGGCGCCTTTCAATATTTTCGTCAGGACTTCCACTGGCAATCGTTTCTCCGGGAAAGCTACGATATTCAGGGCGAATAGGGGTAGAGCGCCCATAGCGTAAATATCACTTAGTGAATTGGCTGCGGCAATCCGTCCGAAATCGTATGGATTATCGACGATCGGTGTGAAAAAATCGACCGTCGCCACGATCGCCTGATCGTCATTGATTTTATATACCGCGGCATCGTCGGAGGCCGAAAAATCGACCAGGATTTTATCCGAAACAGGTGGCACGATGTCACGCAGGATTTTTTCCAGCGTTTGCGGGCGAATTTTACAGGCACAACCAAGGCCATGAGTAAATTGCGTCAGTTGGATTGGTTCAAAATCTTCGGCGACGCCCGATGTTTTTTCGGCATTAGTTAATCGCCGATATGTATTACTGATAGCTGTTACCGCGGCGGTGATCTCCGATTCGGTTGTAAAGCGCCCCAGCGAGAAGCGGATACTGCCCAGGATGCGCTCTTCCGATAGACCCAGCGCCTTAAGTACGTGCGACGGCGTGAGGCTGTCGGCATGACAGGCGGCGCCAGCCGATGCCGCAACCTGGGTCAATTCCGCCAGAAGCGTATTGGCATCAACGTCGGGAAAGTAGATATTGAATGTATTGGATAGTTTTTTGTGTGGATTGCCGTTTAATTGAAGGTCGGGTATCACATTTTTCAAATCACAGAAAAATTTTTCACCGAGTGCGGTTTGTTCGGCGAGAATTTCAGTAGAGTTCGACCGAAAGACTTCCGCGGCCTGACCCAGTCCGACAATTTCCAGAACATTTTCAGTGCCGGGACGCAGACCGTGTTCGTGTCCGGCGCCGTGAAACAGAGGAGTAATGCGAACGCCGGTGCTGATATACAAAGCGCCCACACCTTTCGGAGCGTACATTTTATGACCGGCAACCGAAAGCAGATCAACACCTAATTCGTGCACATCAACCGGCATTTTTCCGACCGCCTGAGCGGCGTCGGTATGGACCAGAATGCCGTGGGCATGCGCGATTTCGGCAATTTCGCGAACCGCTTGAAGCGTTCCGATTTCATTGTTGGCAAGCATGATGGTTATCAAGAAAGTATCCGGCCGAATAGCGGCCGCGACTGCTGATACTTCCACTAATCCATCGGCAGTTACCGGCAGGTAAGTAACCTTGAAGTTGTTGTTTTCCAGATAGCGGCAAACTTCCAATACCGCCGGATGTTCGATAATGCTGGTGATAATATGCCCGCCGGAATGCAGTTCGGCTACGCCGCGGACGGCGAGATTATTGGATTCGCTTCCGCCGCTGGTGAAGATTATTTCTTCCGGCTGACAGTTGAGCAGGTCGGCGACCTGGCGGCGGGCATTTTCGATAGCCTGTTTGCATTTCTGACCATAAAAATGACTACTGGACGGATTGCCGAAGCCGTTTTTCAGCCAGGGCAACATCGCCTCCCGGACTTCGGGTAAGAGAGGAGTGCTGGCGTTGTAATCGAGATAGATCGGTTTCATTGTTATCCAGAAAAGTGACCAGACAATTTAATTAGCCAAAAACGTCAAACCGCGACGGCGGTATAGATTTTTTTTAATCAATAATCAGTAAACTAAAGTCAGCGCTTTTCACGGAGTGCGTCAAAGCGCCGACCGAGACGACATCCACTCCACTTTCGGCGTAAGCGCGGATTGTTTCCAGAGTAACATTGCCGGAAGCTTCAAATAAAATTTGTGAATAAACACCTGCAGTCCTGGCGGTTTCGATCAGGCGCTGAATATTTTCCGGTTCGAAGTGATCAAACATGATGACGCGATCGATGACGTTGCCAATCCTTTTGTAAATCTCGACAATCTTGCGGAATTCGCTGTCATTGGTAACCTCAACCTCGATGAAGCCTGGCGGCGGTTCAATCTCAGCAATAGCGGCAATCGCCTTATCGAGGGCTTGCGACTCACCGGATTTTTTTAGTATTGTGAGGTGGTTTTCCTTCAACATTGCCGCATCCGAAAGTCCTATGCGATGGGTCAATCCGCCGCCGTACTGAATGGCGCTTTTATCAATTGGGCCCCACAATGTTTTACGGGTCGCGGTGACAAAACAGGGCAGATCGGCAATCGCCTGCGTGTACTGCATTGTAACGGTAGCGATGCCCGACAGGCGTTGTAGAATATTTAAAATAGTGCGTTCAAGGAGCAATATCTGACAACTGCGACCATGAATCGTCAGAACAGTTTCGCCAGTCTGAATTTGAGCGCCATCCGTGAACTCCGATTCGCATTTGAGACTTTTATTATGTAAAAAGGCTTGGATTTCAGCCAGACCGGCGAGGATTGCGGGTGATTTAGCTTTGATTACCGCGCGACATTTTTGTTGATAGTAATAGGGAGGATTCTGACTGGAGTCGCCGCCCGAGCTGTCCATTGCCAGTAAATTCTCGAAGAAAGAGAGCGCTGTCTGACGGTAATATTTATTCGTGACGCGTAGTTCTGCGGAAGCATCGAAACAGTTTTTGATCCACTCGGTACGCGAATTATTCAAAAGGTGAGTCTCCGCTTATTGAAACAGGTCGTTGACATCGACAATATAAATATTTTCAGCCTTAATATCGAGTGGATACTTTACGATCTGTTTGTCTTCTGCCAAAACTACCTTTGGTTTGGGGGTAGCATATTTAATCGGGCTGGGAGTATTCGCAATCAGATCGTCGCGCAGTTTCTCAGCCTGATTGGTAATGAAGACGATTTGCAGATTGTCGTATTGCAGGTATTTGCGAATGGCGTTATTGACGTCGTTGACGGTCATGGTTTCCAGTGCGTTTTGGAAATTTTCTAGGTGACTGCCCTGAATGCCATAGAAGCGATCGTCCATGGCATAGCCCAGCCGCATCATGGTTGTCGGAGCGTAATGCAGAATATATTTTTGTAGGAAATTGCGGGTCAGTTCGAACTGCGCTTTTGTCAGGCCGTTTTCGACGAGATTGGTCAGTTCGCGCAGGGTCGCTCGCAGGACGAAATGGCGGGTTTCGTTCGGTACCGGGCGGATCCAGATTTCGAAGATTTGTTGATGGCGGGCGACATTGACTGGCGGAAACTGGCGGCGACCGCCGTTTGGAAAATGTTCGATATAACTATAATCGCCGTAGTTAAGGCCACGGGCTTCGCGAATGACCTGATAGAGATGACTGCTGGAGTTGCGGTGTTCGCCGAACCAGGAGTTGGCGACCGCCAGCGCATACCATTCCGGATTGTCGCGGGTGATATTGATCGGGAAACCGAGGCTGATTGCGGTAGCGTTAGCTTCTTTCTCGACGATTGTGACCTTTAAGCCTTCTATGTCGTAAGGAACATTTTTGGTCGCGATGTTTTCAGTTCCTGACGGCAGTTTAGCCAGGTCTTTTTTCAATTTTTCCAGCGTAAAATTATCATACCCGCCGCCTAATCCGATGACTACGTTCTGGCGATTATACATTTTTCGGTAAAAATCACGAATGTCATCAAGTGAAATATTCTGGAGACTGTTAATCAATCCTTCAGGCAGGTGACCATAAGCGGTACCCTCGAAGATTGTTTGGTATAAAACGGCTTTTCCAAGTTCTTCGTCGTTGGCATATTTCAGAACATTTTCGAGATAATTCAGGATATTACTTTTCAGGCGATTAAAATCATCTTCATTGAAAGCCGGCTTGAGAATCGCGTCGGTTAGAAGCGGATAGTAGGCAGTGAGATTGTCTTTATGAACACGCCCGGAGATTACGGTCATTTCGACTGAAACAGAGGAGTTATACGAAGCCGCAAGTGGAAAGAGTTTGGCAATAATTTCGTCGTAGGAATTATTTTGGGTAGCCGCATCTGTCAACATTTGAGAGGTTAGATAGGCTAATCCTTCCTTACCAATTGGGTCGTCATGGGAACCGACCTTGAAGTAAATCCGGAAGCAGATGGTCGGGTCTTCCGCAACCGGTAAGAGCACACATTGCGAGTCGTCAATTTTTGCGCAACTTGATATTAAAAGGCTAGTCATAAATCCCCAGAGATATATTAAAACGGTTTTGGTTTTCATGACTCGACTCCTTTGAGGATAATAACGGTTCTTTTCGCGGGCATACCGTAATATTGGGCGGCTTCCTGGATGTCAACCGCTGTGACAGTCATAATATTAGCAAAAAGCTGGTTAACTGTTTCGATACCGCCGGTGATAGCGATATAATTAGCCAGATTACCGGCAACATTATCCGGAGTATCCAAATACATCAGGAAGCTATACCTGAGGTGCATCTTCAGCTCTTCCAGTCGGGTATCATCAACCACTTCGGTTTTGAACTGCTCCATGGTCATATAAATCTGTTCGCGGACGTAATCCAGATCGTCTTCAGATTTGACCATGGTGTAAATCTCGTTTAGTTTAGCGTCACGATTTACTGAAAAATTAGCCGTGATGAACTCAACCTTTTGTTCTTTTAATACTAAACGCTTGTAGAGGTCGCTATTCTCACCAAAAGCTAATTGTTCAAGCAGAAGACCTGCGATGTACAGGCGATTG
>Ga0265297_10011274_pt1 | contig 10983 bp, 22 predicted proteins | sample Munlanlwell13791_FD_192502 | JGI IMG/M metagenome (GOLD analysis project Ga0265297, IMG submission 192502) | Leachate microbial communities from a municipal landfill in Southern Ontario, Canada - Leachate well 137-91 | ecosystem: Engineered > Solid waste > Landfill > Unclassified | place...
AACGAAACAAAAATTGACATTTTGTGGCGATATCGACAGTCTCAAGGGCCATAATTTCGAGTTAGATAAATGTGACGAATAAAAATACATACCGATTTTAAATTGTCACGATTGTGCGGAAAGATGGACGAGACGCATGAGAAAGACGGAATAATATTGTCATGAATAAACGGGGTGTCCACGAGGCTCCCAGGAGACGGGGAAGGAGACGGGAGTCTCCGTCAATGGATGGCGATTTGGCGAGGGATGTAGAAAGACGAGAGCCAGGGAGCATAGGTAGTAACGAGGAAGCCGGGGAATGCTCAAAGTGAAAGGAGGGAAATTATAGGATAGATCCCCGGCAAATACTACTTGGATGTGTGAGCTTAAGTATTTTTTGTTTTTTCATATTTTTCATAATTTGCGGGGGTCTTATACTAGGGGTTAAAGAAGTAAATAGAAAGTGTTAAAAAAAAAATAAGTAATAGGTAGAAGGAAGAGAGATAGAAAAGAAAGAAGAGCAAGAAGAGAGAAAAGATAAGAAGAAGATGATGAGATGAAGAAAGAGGAAGGAAGTAAAGAGAGAAGTGAGGGAGAGAGAGGGAGAGAGGAGATGAGTAGCATAGCAAGAGAGCATAGCAGGATAAGATTAGGGAGAGTCAGCGGGGGTGACGTTCCGCCTGAGCATATTAAGCTGTCGGCGCTGCGGCGCACGCCAGCATAATATGCTCAGTCGGAGTTGGTTAGTGAGTAGATTAAAGTGAGGTGAATGTAGATGAGTTGTGTTGATGTGGCATTGGTATTCGTTGTTAGTATGGTAATTATGTTGATGGCTTTCGTATTTATGTGAATGAATGATGAGGTGAATGTAGATGAAGAGTAACGTAAGTGATGATGCAATGTTTGTAACGTTTATGACTGGGTGTTTCGTGGTTGGTGTAGTGGCGTGTGTAGTGAGTATAGTTGGAATAGTGTTGCAGTACACGGGAGTGATTTAGATGAAACTAGAAGATATGAAAGATCTAGCAATGAATTTAATTGTATTATTAACGATAGTGATTTTAGTTGCTTTGATATTCACGGCATGGGGAATGGCGATAATGCGGATACTTGGAGCGATTTAGGAGTGATTTAGATGGAAGATGATATTGGAATAGTAGGAATGGTATTGTGTTGTGCGGTAGTATCGGGAATAGCTGTGGCATGTGCTTATGTAATGACATTAGTGATAGAGTGGTTGATGGGAGTGATTTAGATGGGAATGATCGACATTTTAGTATGTGAATTGGGTATAGCAACGATTATCTTTTTCATTGCTTTCGTTGCAGCATTGACAGTTGGATTGGAATCAGATTTCATTGATGTTGTCATGTCAACTACATTGATAACTGGGTTGACATCAATCGCAGGGTTCGTGTATGTGTGGATCACTGAGCATAGGTTAGTAGGAGAGTGATGTATGATCACATAACAACAAAAAAACGAAAAACGAAAAGAACGGTGTCTAGGTAGCCGGTGCGCGGCTAGTATAGGAACCAACAAAAAGAGTGAATTAAGTAACAAGAAATGATATCAAGGAGTTGAATTAACATGCAAACACTAAGATCTAAGAAACAATCAGTCAGCAAGAAGTTAAACACCATCATTGCAGAAGGAGAGAAACAAAATAAAGAATGGATGGATTCTCACTCTCTATTCGTCAAAGGAAACCCAGGAGAATCACGTATCGTGATTCTCTCAGGCCCATTCGAGATACGTGAACAAGTATTCTCGCCAGATAGACCACCAATCAACATCATTGACCTGAATTGCTTCTACGAGAACGATACAATCCCAAGGATCTACTCTCATCCATGCTTCCCAATGCCGAGAGCGTCAGCATTAACCAGAACACTGCAATCGATTTTCGCTTCGCATGAGGATGCCTTGGAAGGCATCCGATTGAAGTTAACCTTCGGAGTAGTGAACCCAACCAAAGGCACAATAGGAGTAACAGCGATTTCTGAGGTATGAGTGATGAGTTGGGCGGCCAGCGGGCCGCCCAACTCCTGCTCCTGGAGTTGCACACTTCTCCTCTTTTTTTGATAACATGATAGACAAAGAAACCACTTGGCATTACTAAAATGGATCAAATACCAAGAACTAAACGACACAACAGAGTGATTAGACATGAATAACATACAAAGCAGATTAGGTGAAATAACAATAGTATTGATTGCAATAATGTGGATGTTGGCAATAGATGAAACATTACGAATAGCAATTGCAATATACACATCAGCAATACTACTAATAGAAGAACTGGGAAGAATAATAGAAGAAAAGAAGGTCAGACCATGACAACAATGAAACAAGATTTGACTAGATATGGAATAGAAATCATGGTGACCACCGCATGGGTAACGTTAGTGATGATGTACGCGAACATAAAGAAAGTAGCACCATATTACTATCCGGATTGGACTTTCACGAGTTTGTTGGACATGGCATTACATTCCTGGCAACTCGCATTAATATTCGCATTTTTGATGTGGATATATCTACGTAGACATTACACAAGTACAGAATATGGATCGTTTCTAGTCTTATTATCAATAGTAACGGTCGTAGGAGTAGAGTTATTTTATGCAATAACAAAAGCAATAGGAGTATGGTAGATATGAGTGACAATACACGAATAAAAAACAAATTAGACGAAATCATGTTGATACTAACAGTAATTATGTGGATACTCGCAATAGACAACAATACAGATATAGCATTCGCATTAGTACTGATAGGATCAATGTTGATATTAATAGCAAGATATGTAAACGAATGAAATACTATCGAGGATGATATAAATGCAAACAATTAAACCAATTAGCACGATATTAAGTTCGATCTTATTCACGCAACGTGAAAAACCACAAAAGCCAGGGACGCCAGAATTTCAAGAACCTGAAATGGACCTGGGAACAAGTTGGGCAGAGTTTGAAGATGAGAACGAACAGCAAGAACAGGCACAAGTGCCTGACTGGATTAAGGAGATGATAGAAAAAGAACATGAATTAACTGAACTAGTTCAGATAAAGAAACAGAACTGGTGTAAAACACACAGACTAGCATGGAAAACCATGCACCTGAGCGACTTGCACGGCAAATCGCACATCAGGATCATGAGAGAATACTATGCATTTTGCCAGGAGCACAAAGTAAAAGTGCCAACGTTCAGAGAAGACATACAACTTCAATCAATCAGAAGATCCCTGGAAGAGATCATACCAGAGTGGGAAGGAAGAGTGTGGTAAGTAAATGCCTCGCACCAACTTCAAGCTGCCCTCGCACGGCTCGGCGACGCTCGCGCGACGAGCGTCGGCTTGAAGAGTGCTGCGGCAAACAATTGTAATAGATTCGAAAGGTGATTAGAACATGGTTGAAATTGACAAAGAAATAAAAGAAGCACTAGAAGTAATAGCACTTCATGACATGAACACGCACGACAACATAGTAAAAGCGATGAGATTAAAAGAAGAAGCAACACTAACAAATGATTGGCTAGAAGGAACGATACAAAGAATAATATACATACAACTGAACACAAGAGAATGGAGAATAAATACATCAGACAAGGAAGACGACGATGGAAACACATACTGTCATGCAATGATAACAATACGATGCCAATTGGCAGGAGAAGCATGTGAAAAGAACAAGAAAACTGCATTAATATGTGTATATGCAAATGCATTACGCACAGTGAACACCGACAAGTGGAAACAGGAAGAGCAAGCAAATAAAATGAAAGACGAACTGATACGATGCAGAGCAATGCTAATGATCGTTGGAGAGTATGATAGTAACTGGAAACCATCGACAAGCAAAGAACATGAAATGGTAGTAAAAGCAAAAATACAACTAATGGAAGAAGGAATAATCCAATGATCCCTTCAGAACTAACAACCATTGATCATTGGATTTCATGGAAACCAGTAAACCAAGATAAGAAGCCACTCGACCCGACTGGTCGAGTGGCTAATGCCCTAGACCCGACGAACTGGCAATCACTGATAAAAGTGATGACAGGACAACAACCGGAATGCTGTAAACTACATATGCTAATCGACACAAACTTCAACGAACATCACCTAATGAATAACATGACACACCTAATATGTCACAAATGCAGATCAGGCAAACATATCCCAACCAAAACCGACCACGTCGGTTTTGTGTTGACAGGTGACTACGTAGTGATCGACGGGGATCATGAACCTTGGATCACAGAATTAACAGACAGATACGTAGAGAAGACCTATTGTGAAGTAAGCCCTAATGGTGGAATTCACGTATGGTTAAGAGGGAAACATAAAAACCAACGAGGGCACTTCGAAGTGTACAACGACAAAAGATGGATGACAGTGACAGGAATAGGAAATGACTTAGCAATCAGCAAGATAACGGAGGAAGACAAGAAATGGATATCAAAAATGATAAAGTCGAAGAAATAATTGAACGCTGTAGAGAAGATATGATAGATTTAAAAATCATAATGTATCAAGAAACAAACGACGATATGAAATTAGTATGGAAATACCAATACGCACTAAACCGAGAGATAATCAAGAACCTGGTAATCGAGAACTATACTGTGGCCTCAGCATTGATGAGGGAACTATCCAGGTCAATAGTAGCTGCGACGACGTACCAGATGAATTGCAGAAATTTAGACTTTAATAGTAGAAGACAAGACAATATAAGCAAGGAACAGATAATCGAACCTTGAGGCTATTAGGAGGCTTTAACGTGATATTGAAAATACTAGCATCACTGCTATTGATTGCAATGACAGGAATGTTAGTGACTTGCCTAGATATAAGCTTCAGTCACTCACCTGATATCGAAATGAACTTGTATATAAATGGAGAAATTCAAGGAAATGCAACTTCAGAATATCACGAATCAACCTGGTTAGGATACGAGAACGAAACGATTTTTACATGGAAAGGAGGAATGATAAGTGACAAAAAGAACAACACGACCACCAATAGTACCACACATAAACTTAACAGGATGTCACCCGCGAGTGCACAGGGGATATAGATGGAACCAGAACTACAACAAAGGAAAGAAATCTTCGGAAGATGTGCAATGCGAAACAGAGACTTCATCACGCTCTGGCAAGGACGATGGAAAGGAATCTACAGCTCTCACTCCGAAGCCGACTTAGCGATGTGTAGAATGGTCCAGAAATCAGGAGGTAGTCGGCAGGATGCCGACTACTTCATGAGGACCAGCAACCTAATGAGAGCGAAATGGGACAAGAAACACGGAAACTGGACATACGGAGAACTTACACTGAAAGTAGTGTTTGGATAATACTCAACCTCGCCCTGCTGGGCGAGGTTCAATAATAGAAATATCGAGGTGAGACAAATGGGGCACTTCTGGTTTTCGGAGACACAATGGAAACGAATGATGAATAGAAAAAAGGACAAACGAGTAAGAAATTACGCAAAGATAAATGGACAAATTGTAGAATATACAATGTGGACAGACACTAAAGAACACACAGCAACGTGGAACGATGTAGTATATCTAGGAGAAGGAGAATATGACCACTCAGATACTAGACATTAACAAAGTGAAACAGCTATTAGATAACGAAGACATCTATGAAGATGACGACGGAAACAAACTGCAAACGATATATCTGGGAAGCATATTGAACTTGACACCATCAAGAAAAATGTACATGCCATTTGCATGTAGCAACTTGTCACCATGTACAAGATGTAATGGAACAGGAGTAATCAGAAATAAACATGGAAAACGAAAGAAATATGAAAACACACGAAAGAAAAGAACACAATTACTAAGAACATACAAAATTACACAACATAACAAAAACAAAGAAGAAAAACTATGGAAACAAGAAAATCAATGGAAACCAATGAAAATATGTCCAGAATGTAATGGAGAAGGATCGCTAGAAGCAAGATTAGATCAAGATTGGTGGGAACAATTAGAAATTGAACTAAATGAAATCAATGCTTGGGCACATGAATCAAATGATGATGGATGCGACATACTGATTAGCAGAGAAGCAATTGAGGTGAATGACGATGGAACTAGATGACAAAACAAGAGAAGCACTAGAATCAATAGTACAAAACACCAACGCGACACTAACGACAAATGAAAACGATGAACCATTTTTGATACTAACATCATGGCAAGAACTTGCAATGATTCAGAGAGAACTGAACAAACGATTGAATCCAGAAGCATACTACAAATGGGCAATAACTTACTACAATGAATACGGAGATGATGCATTTAAACACATGAGACTAGGATGGACAAAAGAAACATGGGACAAAACAAGAAAACCATGCGGAACACATCAAGGATACTCGCCATATGAAATTCCAGAAGGATTAATTGAATTAAGCAACGTAATTGAATGGGGATTCGATGACGAATACAGTACGTGTGGAAACTGCGGAAAAACAATCAAAACATCAATAAGCTACTACGGAGACAAACCAAGATACGCAATATTAGATTGTGACATAGTTTGCGGAGATTGCATAGCAGAGAACTACGAAGAAGAATACATCAATGAACGAATAAACAATGCAAAAAATGCAATCAACACTGCAATCATATCAGAAGATCGATTGGAAGAACTTGGATGGAAAAAGATGAAAACTCGTTTTGAATCTGGATTACATGAGGGACAGAACGACAAACCAAAAGATGTATTAGAGAAGTTCGGAAAACACAGAGATGTACTATTCACGTATGAAACAGGGCAATTTGACATCAACTTTTGGATATGGACAAAAAAGCCCGCGTCTGATGACGCGGGCTTGTAGGAGTGATACAAATGCAAGATTTCACAAAAGAAGTGAGAATAGGACGACTAAAAGATGATCGCAGATATAATGTTTTCGTAGACATCGAATACAAAAACAAACGACTATCAATAACAGGAGAAGAATCGACAATAAGCAAGAAACAAATGAGAAGCGCAGGTCAAATAACACTAAATCCAGATGAAATTGAATTTGCACCAGGATGGAACAAAGAAAAAATAATACGATTAGAACAAATATGGAACAATTGGCATCTAAATGATCTACGTGCTGGATGCAAACACCAACGAACACATTGGGACTTAAACAAAAAAGTCGAAGTATTCGACTTTGCGTGGTCAACAAAATTTCACAACATGAGAAAAAGAGCAGAAGATGGACTAATGGACGAAAAAGAATACAATGAATACAAACAAATTGTACTAAGTGTATCAGAGGCAACAGTTAACACAACACATCATAAATGGTTATCACCATTAGTATGTGGATTACTAAACCAAGGACTAATACAAATAAAAGGAAAAGAAACAACTGATGCACATTGGGTAAGAACAGAAGAACATCCAGAAGGTTTGCTATGCAAACCATGTGAAATATGTGGATACAAATACGGAACTAAATGGTTACATGAAGATGTACCAGAAGAAATTCTGAAAGAACTGATGGAGATGTAATCATGAATCAGAGAATCGAATTGAGTAAACGAGTAAAAAAAGAATGCCATGCAATGGGACATGACATGGACAGATTCAAGAAAATAAACCAAATGACAATAGGCGCAACGTGTAAAACCTGCGGAGCAAATATATGGATAAAACAACGAACAGACAAAACATATGAAATAACTGGAAATGCGATATACCTATTATGCACAAAAGAAAACAAAGAAGACCTAAAGGTAGGCGACAGCGTCGCCTACCTTCCGGAGAGTGCAAATGCAAGAATGAGAAAAGATATAGAATATGGAGTAGTAACATCGATTAAGAACGATATCATCTTTGTGAAGTTTCCAACAAGTGAATCATCACAGGGATGCAAGAAAAAACAATTGAGGAGAATGTAAATGAATTGTCTACACTGTGGAGATTGCTGCAAACGAATGTCACCAATAAGTCAACCAAAACCATGTAAACATATAATTGAAATTAAATCAAATAATCAAACATTTACATTTTGTAAAATATACGAAAACAGGCCAGAACAATGTAAAAATCATGAATTTTATGCAACGAAATGCCCAGTGGGATGTGATGTACTAAATATAAGATCAGCAGATGAAGCAAACAAGAGAATATCAATAGGATACAAAATAATAAAAAAAGGACTAAGACCATTAGAAAAAGGAGAAGCATGGTGGGAATGAGGAGAGAATGTAAATGTACGCAATTGTAACACTTGGAATGAAAGTAAACGATGGACCAACGCCAGAGTACAACGAATACATATATAATGAGTATGAATTACATGAACACGCAAAACAACTACTAAAATCGAGACTAGCAACAATAGCAATGAACTTTGCAAAGACAAAAAACCTGGATGAAATTGAAGATTTCACACGATATGTAAGCGTACGAATAGACAAAAAACCAGAACCAACATACTACCAACTTGCAGAAGAAGATGCAAAGATGCTAGTGACTGATTATTTCATGGATGAAATAATAGAGCAACTAATGGAAAACGGAGAAGCGAGTGATGACTACAACAACGACTATAGAAACGGCGATGGAATCTTTCATGAAGCAATAGTAGACAGAGACTACTCATCGAATGATGCAATTGAATTACTAAGTAATTTACATGAATTCGAAGAAGATGAATATGGATTATGGGAAGGATTATCATGGGACAGAGCATTGACAACGATTGCTGCATTCACGTATGGAAATGCAGTACATGACAAATGGACTAAATTGATAGAAGAAATAAATGAAATTAACTTAGACGAAAACGAAACAAAAGAACAATTAGAAGAAGTAATCAAGGAGATATGCAAATGAAACGAATAACAAACGTAAAAGTAATAACAACGACAGACGATATGCCAGATTTATCATTTTTAGGAGAATTTTCACGCAAGCCATTATACAGACACAAAAACGAAGCATGGATACCAACAGATCCAGATAACATGGAACACACAATATGGTTCTCGCCATGCAATCACCTGCCACACAAAGAAGAAAACTGGAGACATGTAAGCGAAGAAGACAAACAGAAAGTAATAAAGGAATTCGGATCACTGAGAAAAGCAGACATCCATTATGCATATGAAGACATGAAACGATTGCAAGCATATGAAAATGGAAAATGGCAAATGACAATAATCACATTAATTGTGACAATACAAGTAAGTGAAGATGGAACACACTGGGTAACACAAGACCTGGTAGAGTCAATCGGAGGAATAGAATCAGACAGTGACGATGAATACAAGAACATGATAATAAATGAGATGAAAGAAGAAATGAAATCACAGTTGAAATCATGGGGATTTGATGACAATGAAATAAAGGGGATATACAAATGACGAAGATATGCCCATTTCTATTAATTGCAGGATGCAGTGAAAATCAAAAAGGTGGAATAGATTGCATAAAAGACAAGTGTGCGATGTGGTGTTTAGAAATAGAAGAAATCACCAAAAATAAAAAAAACCGACACTATAGGGCTGGATGCGGATTAATATCAAAAGAAAACAGAGAGTGCTAGAAATGAAAACAATAACACTGATAACGCCAAGTGACACAGAGGAAGCAAAAAAAACGAGAAGACACCTAAAAGCGTGGGACATAAATTACAAGGAAATTGAAAATATACAAGACGACGAAACAGGATTGGTAGTAACAAACAACGGACGAACATTATGCTATGATTGGAAAGACATAAACACAAGAGACAAACTATGGAAGATAGTGAGAAAAGAAGAAGAACAAACAAAACACAAACTACGAATTAAAAAGATAACAAAATCGCATTCAACTAGAATAAACTTATCACTAGAATCACTGGCACGTATCAACGTGACAATAGCACGAATACTGGGAGGACAAAACATAAACGATATAGTGAACGAATGGCCGGAAGAAGAACGCGCAGCAGGAATGATAATGTGGAGACTTGCACAACACTCAAATGCAGGAAATCTACTGACATTTGCAGAAATGTTAACAGATAAAGCAAAAACAATTGATCCGTGGAGAAAGTAGCCTAGCAAAACTTTTTTATACTATGGACACATTAAATAATCATAGGTGAGAAAACGTGACGGGAATAGGAACCGCGAGCCTAACGAAATATCAAGCCGGAAAGAGACTGACAGCGTCAGCCTCTATACGAGCCAAATGTGCTCAGTGCATGAATAATTACGTGGATGGAAAAGTAGATTGTGAAAAACCAGAGTGCCCATTGCATCCATGGCAACCATATCAACATAAATCGGAGGACAAGAAATGAAAACTAACGAGATTACGAGAAATGAATTCGAAGCAGAAGTATTGAACCTGTACAGCGAACTGATAGAAAAAGTATCGAATATGGGAGTAAACGTAACTGATGTGATCACACAGATCTACGAGAAAAACGGAAACTGGGAAATCGATTACACAATTCCAAAAGTGAAGAATTACTTGGAAAAAGCACTTGAACAAAAATCAGCGAAGCCAGTAATCGGAATCCTGGTAGGGTTCTCTGATGTAAAAGGGAAGAACATACCAGTATCAGCAGCTCTGATTACACCAACAGGGAACAAAGAAATCAGGGTAGGGTGGACAGCATCGATCAAAAAGCTGGACGGAAGCTCAATGAGCCTAGCAAGCCCGGCGATGATAGAAGGCCTGGTAGTTGAGAAAGAGAATGACTATGGAAAGCAACTATGGATATCAGATGTCACGAACCAGGTGAAACTAGGACCAAAAGAACTACTGGATAACCTGGTAGAAATGAAATCGATACGAGAAGCTGATGATGTATTAGAGAAAGGGAAGAAGGATCAGGTAGTTGTAACAAAATTCAAGATCAGACGAATAATGAATCCATCGAGAAAAGAGGGAGAAGAGAGAGTATCAATGCCAGTGTGGCAAAAAGATGACACGAAAGCAAAAGAGAAATTCGCACCAGTGTTCACCATCAGTGGTGCAAC
>Ga0265297_10011275_pt1 | contig 10983 bp, 1 predicted proteins | sample Munlanlwell13791_FD_192502 | JGI IMG/M metagenome (GOLD analysis project Ga0265297, IMG submission 192502) | Leachate microbial communities from a municipal landfill in Southern Ontario, Canada - Leachate well 137-91 | ecosystem: Engineered > Solid waste > Landfill > Unclassified | place...
TCCATTATTCCTTCAACATCCTCTTTAGTAAACACAGGATAATTCCTGTAATCCCGCTTCGGTTTAACCCACCCTTTTTCAATCCAGTAGTAAATCGTTTGTCGAGGCACTTTCAACAGTTTTGCCAACGCGGTAAGGGTATATATTTCTTGTTCTTTTTGCATGGGATTATATTACCCGATTTTGACAGTTTTTGTCAATACAATTCCGAATGAGGCCTGCAGTGCGGCGAGCCAAAGGAGGGGCAGAAGTAAAAAGCGAGCCGCGGGCAGGCCGTACATAGCTGATCTTGAAAAAAATCACGATCAAAAAGTGCCGAAACGCGCGCCCACATCCGCGCGTTTCGGCGATATTTTATGAACCGTTCGAAAAGATCAACTCCGAACTAAATAATTCACTAAATGAAAGGAAAAAATGCAACGATACTATATTAAGACTTACGGCTGGCCAGAAATCTAAGGTTTACCACATGTTCAAAATCTCCATGGAAGTCGTTTTTAAGCTCTCTTTAACTAACCAAGCTACCGGCTAACATCGCAACATCCCTATATATTTTTATCTTGCGCGCTGCTGCTGCCTGCTAAAAGGCGCTAATAACTCATTATTGCTTTTATTTACTAAACAGCACATTCCTTCTTCCTAAAAACAAAACACGCTCACAGCTCAATTATTTGGCCTTTGAGAAGAAACCTCAAGCTCTTTGCGCCATGATTAATGATCAGCGTTCCTGCCCCTTCAGTTTGATTTAACGCTCATATTAAGTAAGAGAAAACAAATAGCGGTCGTTAATTGATTTTATTAAAAACCACGCTTCCCATAGTTGGCCTTTTACCGTCGGGAGAACTCCCGCCCGCCGCCTCTTCGAGGCATTGCCTGCCTTCGGCAGACACTATCCCGCCAAAAGCAGGATGGCGGGCTTAGCTGGTCATTTTCCCCGCTAACCGCAAACCGCTCCGTCACCTTTCAAGCCACGAACCATTTGCTAGCCGCTCCCTCCATCTTTACCTCCTCCCTTTCCCTCCGCTTTGAAAAAAAGGGGTGGTAACTCGGGATAATGACCAAGCAAAAGAGCGGCAGAGGTAATATTCCGCCAAGGCCCGCCTATGGCGGCTTCTGGCGGGAAGAGACTAGAGGGCGTTACCAAATCCCGCTTAAAGAGATCCGATGAACATTGTTCGAGGAAAAATTTACGTCTTGAACGAACGCGTAATCGAGCTTAGCATGACCAACGGTAAAGCCGACGCCAGCGGTAAAGCCACTGGAGTTATACCCTGCCCGATAGGCAATACAGCCTTGCGCCCATTCAAAACCGGTCGCAACCTCCGGAGAATAACCTGATTTAACAGTTTGGCTGATATCAACCGCCACCCGGCTTTCGGACCAAGGAAGCCAGCTCAAGCCCAGCCGCGCCTTGGGCGGAACGTTTTCGACCGTCCCGGTACCCCACTGCTGGGTATTGATCAGTTCGTCGATCTTTAGGGCAAGGGTAAAGGAAGGAAATCTAGGCATCGAGGGACCAAGGCGAAGCATGATGCCAGGGGTTAATGAGTAGCCCCAACCGCTCCCACCACTGATCCCAAACATCTCGGAACTTAGATACTTGGCAGTTAGACCAAAGGCAATGTGGTCGTTTAGCTTTTTCCCGTAGGAAAGAAGGTAGGCGCTAGAAAAGTAGCTGAACAAGCTGATATTCTGTACTTCGTTGTGGATATCAACCTCGCTAGAGGTCTGGGCGATATTTCCCAGCCCGACCTGGATCCAGGAAAGACCGATCGTCCCACCCAGAGCCGGAGTCACGTAGCTAAGATAGTAATGATCGGCATCGGTCGAAAGTCTGGTTTGACTGCTGGTTATCTCCTGGCTACTAATAAAACCCAAACCAGCAGGATTCCAATATGGGGCATCGGCATTATCGGCAACCGCAGTGAAAGCGCCACCCATGGCGAGCGGACGAGCTCCCACTCCGGCATTAAGCACGGCAATGTCGGCACCAGATTGGCCGAGAGCGAAGACAGGAGAAAGCATTAAGCAGGCACTTAGCATTACAAATAATATTCTTCTCATTTGAGCACCGCAGCCTTGCCACGCCCGCTAATTGATCGATCACCTATTCGCGCGGTTATCTCGAACGGATAAATTCCGTTAACGACCAGATCCCCTCGCCCGTTCCGCCCATCCCAAGAGACATCGTTATACTTCTGCCAGACGCTCATCCCTTCGCCATTGGTCGTTCCGTCAAGTTCGGTCACCAAAGAACCGGTTATATCGTAAATCCTAATCCGCACTTCATCGGCGTCAGCCGAGAGACGGTAGCGGATCTTGGTCTGCTCCCTGTTCGGGTTGAACGGGTTCGGGTAGTTGGTCACCCCTACCAAGGTCAACTCCGGTTGGATTCGGAAGCTCCAAGTCTCCGAGGTCGCCGAATTGGTTGGAGAAAGTGCGGTCACCTTCCAGAAGTAGTCGGTATTCCGCTCTAAGCCAGGATCAAACTCATGGATGGCGTAGTTAAAGGCGTAGAGATTACTATCAGACTTATCTTGTGTCCCTGTCCCGGCCGCTTTACTAAAGGTCTGATGGTCGATCGTAAAGCTATCGTTCTTCGCAACCTCGACCCGATATTCGGTGGTATCCGCCTTATGGTGTTGCCATTCAAACGCTGGGCGGATGTTTTGGACATCCTGGCGATCTTTGGCGGGCGCAATTAGGGAGGGAGATTCGAGGGTGGTTGCCATGATAACGATTGACTTCCCAATCGCTGAAACACCGGCCCCATAAGCACAATCAACATCTTCAGAAGACATATACCAACAACGATTTGCAACCGCTCCATCACAAAGCATCTGCCCTGTCCGCGGGTTAAATACTTTCATCCAAGTATCGCCACCTGAATCTGTGACCACCGCAACCTCGCTCATCCCATCACCATTGTAATCTCCCGCGCTAATAAACGGAAAAGGAGAAGCATCGACAAAGGCCTTCTGATTCAATAATGTCCCCGATGAGTTATACACATAAGTATAATTAGTTTTTATCGGGCCTCCATAGTTTTGAATAGCTGTCACAAAAATATCATCAATCCCATTGCCATCATAATCACCACAAGCAACATTCCACAAACTATTGGGAGCAGCGAAAGAAAAAGCAGTCGCAGGAGTCGAACTATGAGGATGATGTATATATATATTAACACCGTTAATCGCAACTATTTCGTCATATCCATCACCATCAACATCTCCAGCCGCGATCCGGCCGCCGCAAACACTAAAGGCCCCACCCGGGGTCCCGTTGTTCCGATAAATATTTAACATTAAGCTGCTAGGGTTAGCGACAGCAATTTGATCATTCCCTTCTTTATTACCATCGAAATTCCCAGCAGCCAAAGAATAATTATCATTATCAGGAGTTAAGGGAATATTCCCGGAAAGTCCATTTGGATCTGTTGATTGTGGATCGTAAATAACAATCTTATCGGTCCCATCAAGCTGATGAACAGCCAAAAGATGCCTCCCTCCAAAATCAGTAAGGGCGGGATGGCTAATCCAATCGCGTGAGGTAGTAAAAAAGCTTTGGGTATAACTAGAACACGAACTATTAAACTTTACCGTTCGAATATCATCAACCGCCCCAGAATTATCATCAACAAAAACAATCTCGTCCCGACTTTTAACCCGCAAAGGAGAACGGGTGAGCGTCGAACTATTTCCAGCATTATCATAAGCATTAATTTCTACCGTATAATTACCCGGCGACACCAGCGCCCCACCGCTATTTCTCGCGTTCCAGGAAAAACCAGAGCCAACATTTGAAAAGCTGTTAATCATGGTCGCGCCAGCCTTAATTGAGGCGTTAACGAGCGTCGCGCCAGAAACCGAGGGAAAAATCATCATACTAGTTAAAGTCCCATCGGGAATTATCGCCCGGTGTTGGAAAGTAAGACTAATAATCACCGGGGCAGTTTTATCAACAACAAACGGATAGTTTGCCGAAGTTGCCGTATTATCCGCCAGATCAATCGCATAAATGTAATAACTATGAGGATCAAGCTCATTAATCGTCGATCCATCAGGTGACCAAGTAAAGCTATGTGCCCCACTCCCCTCCCAGTAATCTCTTATAGTGCCATCAACAAACAAATAGACATAGCAGTTTTCACTAACTGAATAATTAAAAGTTATGCTATCATCACTGCCAACACTAACTCCCGGACTAAATGGCCCATCATCACTAATGCCAGAAATAACCGGCGGCTGGGTATCGATCGTGACGAGGCCGGGGTTACTCCATACTCCCAAGTTGCCAGCATTATCGACCGATTGAAGCGAAGCATAAAAAGTCGCGCCGTTCCAAAGATCACGATTGGTTGTCCAGGAAGTAACATCCCCAACATAAGTCGAGGAAACAACGTTATCCCCACCCGCAGAGGTGCCAATCTTAATATAGTAACCCTTTACACCCGATGTCGCGTCGCTGACCGGCGTCCAACTCCAAAGCGGCCGCAATTGATTGTATGGGGTTCTCGGCGGGTTTGGCGGAGTACAAGTTACCGGTAAAACCGTATCTTTCTTAAGATAAAAGACATCGGTTAAAGTGGTTTCGTTCCCCGCCCGGTCAGCCGCCTTTACCGATATGTAATTGACTCCTTCCGCGCAATTGCTCCAATCAACCGGCCAATTATCAGTATAGCCCGCGGCACCGGTCGCGACTGCCGTCAGCGGCAGCCAGGCAGAGTACGAACTATCAGGCCGCCTGACTTGATAAACGACATTTAACAACTTTGACCCATTATCGGCAAAATCAACATCGTAAAGCGTTCCGCTCGAATTGGTCCAAGTATCGTTACCCAGCTGATTATCGGTAATAATTGGCGGAGTACTATCAACCGTTACCCATTTAGAGAATGGACTGCCGCCAGCTGGGTTACCGGCAAAGTCCTTCACTTCCACAGTAATTTTGTAAGCCCCATCCGCCGTCGGATCACCAGCCGCCAGCTTTTCTACTCCGGTCCCAACCCGCCCATCCCAAACTACCGCTTCCGGCGAAGCAGAATAGGCCGAAATATCTTTAACAATAGTCCTAACCAAATTATTCCCATTATCAAACACCTTTACGGTATAGGTCCCGACTCTCTTGCTTGGCTCCAAACCCATCGCTTCGATCCGTTCCGGAGCAGCCGCCTCCTCCGGAGTAATCGATAAATCGATGGTAAACCAGATTTTTGTCGAATTGAGCGAACTGTTACCGGCCGGAGAAAAATATAACGGATCAGGATTAATCCCGATCGTTTCCGGCTGAATCAAGTTTAAAACATTGTTCTGGACCCAAACCGTGCCACCCCATTTCCGTTGGGTAAGATTACCGGCCAGATCACGAACTTCAACAATGAAAGCGTATTTCCCCGGATCGGCAAAGCCATCACTATTGCTATCGATCGTCGTCGACTCCCCTCGCCATTGAACGTTGTGAGTCCCCTGATATTGCAAAACGTCATCGACAATAGTCGCCGCTCGGTTATCCTCCCGGAAATCACTCGCCGCGTAGATCGTTTGATCATTGGGAACGCGATGAACTTTTAAGGTGACATACCCGTCTTCACTGATCGAGTAGCGAAGTGTGGTGTAATTGGGCCGCCCGCCGGTATCGAGAGGATCGGCATTTGTATAAAATGGGCTCGGACTGGCAATGATATCGCCACCACCAGGGAGGGCGATACCCACAGTCGGATTAGTCAGGTCAATTATGAAGCCTTCAGTAGTCGAACTCGTTTGAACAAAGCACTCATTCCTGGCATAATCCTGACCGCTAATCGTGATGACCGCCGGACCTTCAATATCGCTCCCAACATTGTATCGATATTCATATTCATAACCAGCGGAAACTGCCTGCCCACTATAATAGGCACAATCGTTATCGTTAACTCGGACCATTGGATTAAACGGCAATTGCTCCGAAGAATCAAAGGTTATCGCCACGGTCGTTCCTGCTTTGGCGTATTTCCCGCCGCTAACCACTGAATTGATCTGGCTGAAGATCGGCTTGGTAGTATCAATTACAACATTTCGATTGAATATAGCCTGGTTTCCGGCCAAATCGGTCACTTCAATCGAAATAGCAGCCGTCCCGTCTGCTCCGGCATATGGGTCATATTTCGCCTCACATAAGCCACCCGCCGCAGTCCAATCGCCACCGGTAATCGCAAGAAGGATCGGCCCGCCGGGCTGGGAAACATAAACCTTTGTAGTTTGGAGCGGCTCGCTGACTCTAAACTTGACGCTCAATGGCCCGCCAATCGACGTCAGACTAACAGGATCAGGCGAGATGTTAATCTCGCTCACCGACGGGTTAGTCTTATCGACAATAAAACTCAAAGACTTGGCAATCCGGTTCCCCGCCTCATCAATCGCTTGAATAGAAACCACCGCCGGACCTTCTTTATCATCACCGATAACATTATATTGATATTGATAGTTTGCCCCGCTGGTCGTTTTGAGCGTCGTAAGTTTAACAGTCCCATCGCTCAAGATTACTTGAACTATCGGCGCCTCGGCCAGCTCCTCGGCAAACTGCAAGTTGATCAGGACCTCGCTCCCTATTTTCGCGTAGCTCGGGCTAACGGAAAAAGCGGTCGGCTCCGGATTGGTATAATCGACCGAGAATGGCAGAGTCTGATAAACTGCCGGAGAATCCAAACTATCAGTCGCCGAAATACGGGCATAATATGATCCGGGATCCAACTTCCGGCCGTAATTATCAACCCCGTCGTATGGATAAACATAGTTTCCAGCGCTTTGGGTAATCCCCTTTTCCCACAAGATTTCGCCGTTGGTCGACAGAACTTGAAGTTTAACTTGGCCCGGCTCCGGCTGATAATAAGTTGAATAATTAAAGACATATTGGAAATCAAGTGTGTCGAGAGTTCCGTCATCGTTCGGCGAGAAAACCGGCGTGCCCAAAGACAGACTGACCGTCGGCCAGGTGGAAACGACCAAAACACTGCCTCGTTTATCAATCGCTGTGCCAACCGAATCAAGCACCTTAATCTCGTACTGGTAATATCCATCTGCCGGTAATGGCCTTAGCGCGGAATATGGCATCCAGGCAAATGCCCATTTACCCGGCCATTGCGGCTCGTTATCAACCAAACATTGGTTGATCGTTCCAAGCGGGCTCAAGATATTAACCGTAACGGTATAAGGCGGGACCCCGCCGCTTAACGCGTATGAAACTTGGGTCAGATCGGTATGCCCGTCACCGTTCGGAGTAAAGGTCGCGGGGCTCACGCCATCCTCTGCAATCCGTAAGGCAGTCGGTTCGGTTAAAAATGTTTCGCTCTTTTTATCGTCACGATTCCCGGCAGAGTCTTCGGCAATAACCTCAAAATAACATTCCCCACTTGTTACGGCGATATATTCTTGCGCCCCCGCTTCTTTAGCTAAAGTCGCCACAGAAAGAAGCTCGCCGTCCTTACTAAAGACCTTAACGGTTACCATAGATTTTTCCGGCAAATAATATTTTAATGAGGCTGATTTAGCGGCGTAATCAATCTTAACCGGCTGGAGAGTTATAAATGGCGGAGTAGCATCGACCGCCAGATTAAATGAAGATTCCCCACTGGCTAAGTTATAATCATCGTAGGCCATAATCTTAACCTGATAGGCGCCATCAGGAACTTTCTTATCGTCACGGCTAGAGTGAGGCCCAACATATGAATCGCTATAACCACCATCCCAATCAACCGAATATTCTCCTTTATTTTTAAGCACCCCATCAATCAGAGTCTTAACAATCTGCTTCTCCCTTCCGATAACAACCACGCTAACTTTTAGGTTGTCTCTGGAAAGAGCGTATTTGATCCGCCCCGGCTCAATTGCCGGTGAAAAAGGATCGTTTTCTCCGTAGCCGTACTTAACCAATGACGGCTCGCGATCGACCACGATCAGGCCCGCTTCCGAAGTAACAAGGTTCCCTGCCCGATCTTCAGCCAAGATAGTGTAGCTGTAATTGCCTCCTATAACTTCACCATGTTCCCCCTGGCCGTTCCAGGGAAGCGACAGATAACTCCCCATCGATAACGGACGAAGCTCACGGAAAAGTTTGCCCTCTTCGTTGTAAACCATGATATTCGATTCGACCGATTCGGAAAAATGGCTCTTGAAGGTCGTCGTATCTTTCACGCCATCACCGTTCGGAGTAAATGGGTTTGGTTCGGCGGTAGCCGCGGAAATAACCGGAAAAACCGTATCGACTTCAATCGAGTTAGAGATGGTCGCCCGATTCCCGGCTTTATCAACCGCTGTGACTTTTAGCCAGTACTTACCATCAGGGACTGGTTGGCTGGCACTGTTCTTGCCTGACCAGGTAAGAGAAAAAGCATTCAGCGGCAAACTATAAGCAGTAAGCGGGATAGAAAGACCGTTACCATCTACAACCTCGACTTCAACCGTATTAATGCCACTGCCATAGTCACGAAGCTTGAAGTTGGCCGTTAAAAGGTCTTTTCGATCATCCCCATTGGGGGAGAAGGCGGGATTATCAATTTGGAAGTCATCGATCAGCGGGGGCTGGCTATCGACAACCACCTCACAGCTCCCCGTACCCATATTTCCGCAATCATCAGTCGCTCGTAGGGCAAAACTATAGTTACCATCATAAACCAGACCATCAACTTTGCCGTTCCAGACATATTCTCTTTCCATTCCTGTTAGCAAGCCCTGCTCTTTCCAGGGAGAGTCGATCAGTCGGCCATTCCGATAAGCCAAAAGATAGGCGTCAACCGTCAGGGAATAATCAGTCACGGTCATTTTCAATATAGCCGAATCGTTAATCCCATCACCGTTCGGTGACACATAGCCCTTGTCCGAAGAAATGAAAACCTGCGGCGGGCGACCGTCGATGACAATCTTAGCTTCCTGGCTCTTTTGATAATCACCGAAAGAAACGGTCGCTCTAATAAAATACTCACCATCAGGGACAAGCTCGGAAATATTAGCCGTCTCTCTGGAAGCAGTTTTCACCAAGCCGTCCCATAACTCATTGTGGATCCCCCTCTCGCGCAGTGAATCGCGAACTAACGAATGCGCGGGTTGGCTGGAAGTAAATGTATACAACTGGCCAATCTCTTCCCTTGAAGTATTAAGCAAGCTAAAAGTGATTCTTCCCTGCTGAGTCAACTCATAGCCGATTAATGCTGAATCGCCATTGCCATCGCCATTTGGGGAAATCTTGGCCGAACAGCCAAAGTCGTTCATCTCTCCCCCGATCTCCCAAACTAGCGGCCGGTCGGAATTAGCATCGGCAATGTAGAGATTTCCATCGTAATAGTGAATCCTTATTGGAACAGATCCCTTTTCTGATTGATATTCTTTAAGCTCTTTTCCTGACTGATCAAACTGATATATTTTCCCGTTCTTTGCGTCGGCAACATATAAATCACCGGATTCATTGGCAGTTACTCCAACCGGCAAAGAATCTGCCATGTCAACAATATCGGATGACTTTGCCGCGTCAACATTCATGGTGGAAACCATTTTTTTAGACATTTTTATGGCATATGCCGCGCCTGGGGAAGAAAAAGCGATATCCGTCGCTCCATCAAGAGAAGATCTGGTGTCAAACCAATTGCCATAAAAATCCACTCCATCAACTTTCTCTTGGCCAATTAACGCGGATACCGCCAATAAAACCCAACCAATTGGAGTCAACGCGACCGCCCCTGCCGCCGTCGCTGAACTGGCAACAATCGGAGCCAAATATGGGCCCGCTATAAGCGCTAGCCCGCCTTCTTTGCTCATTTCCCGAAAACCATAGCCCCAGTCCGGAGATTTCCAATAGTTGACCGCGCCTTCAACTTCTTTCGCAGTCAATTTATGATCGACTCGATAATAGTTCAACTCGCCATTTGGAGTTAATTGGTATTTTATTAATCGATTTTTACCGTCCGAAATTAATGTTGTGCCATCAGCCGCGACATCAATCCCCATTGGCAACAAATAACCTTCCGCCAGGCTTTTTTCTTCCTTTTTTATACTCGGCCCAGTCTTGACTAATCCCCACACATATTCCGAATGAACTTGTTTTTCCGCGTATAAGTTTAAGATATTGCCTGAAATTGAATATTTTTCCGCACCGTTAGTATCATAAACAACTACCCGGTTTGAATATGTATCAGCGACTAAAATATATTTCCCGTCAGGAGAGGATGCAATACCGAGCGGACAACGCAATTGCGCACCGCCAAAGGAATTAAAGGTAGCAACTTTTTTCCCGCTTGGGTCATATTTCTCAATTTTGTTATAACGACCGCTAAGAACGAACATATCCCCTGAATTATCAAATGTTATATCAGAAACAATTGGGCGAAGAAGCCATCCTGGCATTTCAGGCAAAGAAGGAGATGATACTTCGCTAGTTGGCGGGGCAACATAATACCCACTTTTATTTACTGATATTAGAGGAGAATACAGCTTCGTAATATTCCCCGCCAAATCAGTCATAACTATCTCGAAGCTATAATAACCGTCAGGGTAGGAGTAAGCATCGTCCCATTGAATCTGCATGGCTTCGTTCTTTCTCAACGAGGAGCTTGACGCGACCCTCTGCTGAACAAGCGAATAATCGCTGTTTTTTACCACGTTGACCATTAGGGAATATAAATCCTCACTGGGATTTATCTGGGTGGTGATAACCTCTTCGGGTCCTGCAACTGTGTTCTTTAACATTGTAAGCAACGCGGATGGTGGGAGATTATCGATTGTTATTTGGTCCGATGCTTCCATTGTCGAAACAAGACCAGTTGTTTTATCTTTTGCCGTAATGTTGAAGCTATAGACGCCCGCTGGTTTTCCTTTCCCCCATTCGGCACGGAGCCAATCCTGGTCGGGAATGTTTATTTCATCGGCTGGGCGGCCGAAACTGTCAAAGAAGGAGATCGTCCAATCTGACTTGTTTTTGGTTCGCGACTCAATGAGAACGTTCTGCTGAAGGTTA
>Ga0265297_10011277_pt1 | contig 10978 bp, 13 predicted proteins | sample Munlanlwell13791_FD_192502 | JGI IMG/M metagenome (GOLD analysis project Ga0265297, IMG submission 192502) | Leachate microbial communities from a municipal landfill in Southern Ontario, Canada - Leachate well 137-91 | ecosystem: Engineered > Solid waste > Landfill > Unclassified | place...
ATTAAAACCGTAGTTTTTAGCGGAGGAGATGGCGGAGATATCGTAAAATTAGCCGATGTTTCGTTGGTCGTGCCTTCAAAAATTACCGCCAGGATCCAGGAAGCACATATCACTATAGCCCACATAATATGCGAAATGATCGAGCAGCAACTTTGTCAGGAACAAAAATAACCGCGCTTCCCGGCCTTATTCGCAAGGTTAAGAGTTTAAAGAGGCAGGGTAAAAGGATAGTCTTTACCAACGGTTGTTTTGATATACTGCATTACGGCCATATTAAATATCTTGAGGATGCCAGGCGTAAGGGAGATTGCCTTATAGTCGCCGTAAACAGCGACTCTTCAATTAGAAAAATCAAAGGCTCTTTGCGTCCGGTTATCGGCCAGAGCGACCGTTTAAAAATAGTTTCCGCTCTCTCAAGCGTGGATTTTGTAATTTTATTTAAGGAGGATAACCCGCTTAAATTGATCAAAGCGATTAAGCCGGACGTTTTGATTAAGGGTTCCGATTGGAAAAAAAATAAAATTATCGGATCCGATTTCGTGGAAAGCTACGGCGGAAAAGTATTGACTGTAAATTTAGTAGAAGGGCGTTCAACCAGCGCAATAATCAAGAAAATCGCCGCTCTTTTTAATAAACCTTAAGGCTGTCAGCCATGTCAGATATTTCTCGAAATAGTTTTTACCGGATTATCGACGCAAATTTGAACCGGGTCAAAGAAGGTTTGCGTGTATGCGAAGAAATAACCCGGTTTATTTTAGACGACCGTAAATTAACGGTTGTTTTTAAAGATATCAGGCACGGAATAGATGAATTAGCCAGGGAGATTTATCCTGTTTCCGAGTTAATCAATCAGCGTAAAAGCGGAAAAGACGTAGGGAAATCAAATTGCCGCGGTGAATTTAGCCGCCGTAATTGCAAAGATATTTTTTTCGCCAATATCCAAAGAATCAAAGAATCCTTACGGGTTTTAGAGGAGTTCACTAAGCTATCCGATAAAAAAGCTGCCCTGGCTTTTAAAGGTCTCAGGTATGAAGTTTATGAAATCGAGAAAAGCTCTTTTAAAGAAGTCTCAGCTTTACCTGATTCTAAACAAACAAAATAAACCAGGTAAATTTTTAGAAAAGTTTTGTTCTAAGCTGACAAATTCAGGTATCGATATAGTTCAGTTAAGGGATAAGTTGGGCGCAAAGCAAGAAATATTAAAATTAGCCCTTAAATTGTCGGCTTTTTTTACTAAAAGCAAAACGCTCTTTATAGTTAATGACCATGTAGATATTGCTTTTTCGTCAAATGCTGATGGGGTTCATCTGGGGCAATCCGATGCTTCGGTAAAAATTGCCAGGAAAATTTTAGGCAAGGATAAAATTATCGGTATTTCCTGTCATAGCCTGGCCCAGGTAAGAAAAGCAGAAAAGGATGGAGCGGACTATATCGGCATAGGCCCTATATATGCTACTCCCACTAAGCCAGAATATAAGGCGATAGGGTTAAATATCCTCCGCCGGCTAAAGGATAAGATTAAAATTCCTTATTTTGCTATAGGCGATATCCGCCAAGGCAATCTAAAAGGCGTAGTTTTAAGCGGGGCAGAGCGCATAGCTGTTTGCCGGGCGATTTTAAAATCTAAAAACCCGAAACTTTCGGCCATGCGCTTAAAAAGTATATTAAAAAAATATGACTCAATTGGAATCTGCTAAAAAAAATATAATTACCGGTTTAATGAAACAGGTCGCTGTTTTGGAAGGAATTAAGCCCCGCGAACTTATGCTCCTGATAGCCTCCGGCAAGGCAGTGATTCCTTTGAATATTAACCGCAAAATAAAAAAACCCTGCGCAGTGGGTACTTCCCTTTCAACTAAGATTAATGCAAATATCGGCACATCTACGGACGAATCCCAAATTTCGGAAGAGATAGAAAAACTTAAAATTGCCATAAAGCACGGAGCCGATGCTTTGATGGATTTAAGCGTAGGCGGTGACTTGACCCGGATGAGGAAAGAAGTTTTAAAGTACTCAACAGTTCCCGTGGGCACAGTTCCTGTTTATGAAATAGCTGTAAAAGCCGAAGAAAAAACCGGGGACTTCCTGAAATTTGAGCCGGAAGATGTTTTAAGTGTTTTAGAAGAGCAAGCCAAACAAGGGGTGGATTTTTTTACAATCCACAGCGGAATAACCAAAGAAAGTTTAAAGGTTTTACAAAAAAATAAAAGGCTGATGGGGGTGGTTTCAAGGGGGGGTGCTATTATTGTCGGCTGGATCAAATTTCATAAGCAAGAAAATCCTTTTTACTCTCACTTCGATCAGATTTTGGAGATTGCCCATAAATATGATATTACTCTAAGCTTAGGCGACGGTCTGCGTCCGGGATCAATTCTGGATGCAACCGATAAGGCTCAGATTAGCGAATTAAAGATACTTGGCGGTTTAGCCAAGCGGGCAGGGAAAAAGGGGGTACAGGTAATGATTGAGGGGCCCGGGCATGTTCCTTTGGATCAGGTGGAAAAAAATATAGCTTTGGAAAAGAAATACTGTCATGGCGCTCCTTTTTATGTATTGGGTCCTTTAGTTACGGATGTAGCTGCCGGATATGACCATATTAGTTCGGCAATCGGAGGAGCTATTGCGGCTAGCGTGGGAGCAGATTTTCTCTGCTATGTTACGCCTGCAGAACATTTAAGGCATCCAACAGCCAGCGATGTACGGGAGGGGGTTATAGCCAGCAGGATTGCCGCCCATGCCGGTGATTTAGTTAAGAGAAGAAAACAGGCTTTAGAGTGGGACAGGAATATGTCTATTGCCCGTAAGGCCCGGGATTGGAAAAAACAAATCCAGCTGTCAATAGACCCCGATAAAGCAAAGCTTTACCGTTTAAGCAGTAAGCCTAAGCTTTCTGATGTTTGCACAATGTGCGGGAAATATTGTTCCATAAGATTAATGGATGAATGCCTGCCTATCGTCAGGTAAACCTGCCTGCAGGCCGAGGTAGGGTAAGCTTGCGGGTGTAATTCAATGGTAGAATGGCAGCTTCCCAAGCTGCATACGGCGGTTCGATTCCGCTCACCCGCTTAAAAGGTTGAAAATGAAAAGTATTATTTCTTTATTTTTAATATTATTGTTAGCCGGCTGTAAAACGGTGCCGCCTCCATATACCGGGCCAAGCTTGCCGGTTTCCGTTCAAACAGTTCCGGGACTCCAGCATAAAGTTGAAGCCGGCCAGACCTTATGGATGATATCTAAAATTTATAATGTTGATATCGACGATATTTTAAAGGTGAACCGGATTTCGGAAAATTCTACAATTGAGATTGGCCAAATTCTGATTATCCCCGAGCAGCCGATGCATATCGAGCAGGATGTTAAATATGCCCCTGAAGATTTTATCTGGCCTCTTAAAGGAAAAATAATATCAGGATTTGGATCCCGTTACCGCAATCTGGTAAATAAAGGAATTAATCTACTGGCAACAGGCCAAGCTGATGTTTTAGCCAGCAGAAAAGGAAAAGTAGTTTTTTACGCTTCTAATTTAGGGAATTTCGGCAAAACTATAATTATAGACCACGGAGACGGGTTAAGGACCGTATATTCAAGGATGGAGCAGGTTTTTGTAAAACCCGGAGATTACGTGCAAAGAGGTTCCCTGCTGGGACGCGCCGGTTCATCGTCAAGGGATAAGAATATTTATTTGCATTTCGAAATCAGGAAAGGGGCATTGCCTCAGAATCCTTTGTTTTATCTGCCATGAAAGAAAAATTCTTTGACCGGAAAAACTATATCCATATATTGGAAAAAAGGGTATCAAGCCTAAAAGAAGGCTACCGCCAGAATATCGCCATCATTGGCCAGGAAGATGTAGGTAAAACAAGCATTGTTTCAAAATTTCTGGCCAATTTTTACGATCCAAGAATAATCACGGTATTTATAGAAGTCAGGCCGGAATCTTTAAACAGTTTTTCTAACCGGTTTATCTGCGCCTTGCTTTACAATTTCCTGGCCAACAGCGGTTTGCCTTTAAGAGAAGATATCAAATACCTGGTTGACAAATCCTGCCGCTATATACCAAAAACCTGCGAAAAGATTAATTTTATACTTAGTGAACTTTCCAAAAGAAAAAAGGTTAATATTATAACGGAGCTTTTCAGCCTCACTGAAATTATTAACCAGGAAACCGGTAAATTTTCAGTTGTTTTTCTGGACGAATTTCATAACCTTGAAAATATCGGCGTAAATAATTTATATAAAGAATGGGGTAAATTGCTTATCCTGCAGAAAAATACCCTTTACGCAATAATAAGCTCAAGGATTTTTAAGGCCAAGGCGATACTTTCCAAACAGCTTTCTTTGTTATTCGGAAATTTCGAAGTTATTACGGTTGAGCCTTTTGATATCCATACCAGTGCAAGCTATCTCGATCAGCGGATGATTTCTTTAAAGTTAAACCCGGGGCTTAAAAGTTTTATAATTAATTTTACCGGTGGCTATCCCTTGTACCTTGAATTAATTGCCGATGCATTATCACAGGCCGATATTCAAACTGATCTGCCGGATATCCTGGAAAACTTATTGTTTAATACATCCGGGATACTTAACCAGCGGTTTTCAAATTACATAAAACGCTTCCTTGACGAACCGGCGAATAATGATTATATCTCCATACTTTATTTAATTGCTTGCGGAGAAACCAGGATCAAAGATATTGTCCATATTTTGCGCAAACAAAAGAAAGAACTGACCGTAAGGGTGAATTATCTTCTTGAGGCCGACGCAATAACTCGCAGCGGAGATTTTCTTAAGTGCACCGACCGTTTGTTTAGCTATTGGATGCGTTTCGTTTATAAACAAAAATTGCACAGTGTTACCTTCGATGCCAATAATCAAAAAGAAAAATTCAGGGATAATATCCTTGCGCTGATCGGGGAATTTTCGAAACAATCAAGCCTGCCTTTGGCCAACAGGGTCAGCGAGCTACTGTCTTTGTTCGAAGATGACCTTATGCAATTCGAACGGAAAAAAATACGGCTAAACCATTTTCGCGAAATAAAGCCCTTGGTCTTTAATAGCCACATGAAGGAGGGCTTGCTTGGCCGTTCGAGTGATGCGTTATGGATTATGGCAATCAAACCCGAAGCTCTTACTGAGCAGGATGTTACCGAGTTTGCCAAAGAATGCAAAAGGTATCACCATAAATCACAGCGCAAGATCATTGTTACTTTAAAAGAAGTAGAACCGAATGCTAGGTTAAAAGCCTTGGAAGAAAAAATCTGGACCTGGGATTTGAACAGCTTAAACCAGATCCTCGATTTATTCTCCCGGCCCCGGGTTATTGTGTAATTTAATTATGAAAATTGGTGTGATTTCCGATACCCATATTCCAGATAGATGCGAGCATCTTCCTTTTAAGGTTCTTGATGCGTTTAAAGGCGTGGACATGGTCATTCATGCCGGAGATTTGGTAAATTTAAGGGTCATAGAAGAGTTGAAATCGGTTTGTCCGAAGGTCATCGTCGTATCCGGTAATATGGATGAGGCTGAAATTGTAAATAAGTTTCCTGCAAAACAGATTTTGAATGTTTCCGGGCTTAAAATAGGGATTACCCATGGTTTAGGTGCTCCCCAATTCCTGGTAGGTTTGCTCAAAGATACTTTTAAGAATGATAACTGCGATATCATAGTTTTCGGACATTCGCATAAAGCTATGAATGAAAGAATAGGAAAAACTCTGTTTTTTAACCCCGGCAGCGCGACTGATTGCCTGGATAGGGAAGCTTCTTTTGGGTTGATTGAAATAGACGGAAAAATAACCGCTAATATAATAAAAATCTAAAACATGGATAGGCTTTGGGCCCCCTGGAGGGACGGTTACATAAGAAATAATAAAAAAAATAAAGGGTGTATTTTTTGTAAAGCTAAAAAATATCCATCTTCTGAGCAGGTAATTTTTAAATCCAAGAAATCTATCTGCTTGCTTAATATATACCCGTATAATAACGGGCATATTTTAATTTCCCCTTTAAGGCATTTTGGGGATATTTCTGCGGCAAGCAAAGAAGAGCTTTTTGATATTTTCCGCAGTCTTAAGCGGGCCAAAAGGCTTCTTGAGAAAACCCTAAAACCGCATGGTTTTAATATAGGTTTTAACCTCGGCCGGGCGGCCGGCGCCGGCATTATCGGCCACCTGCATTTACATCTAGTCCCCCGCTGGAGAGGGGATGTTAATTTTATGCCTGTATTAGGAAACAGCAAAGTTATTTCGCAATCTCTTAAGGAACTGGCAAAAATCTTAAAGAAAGCCGACCATGAATAAAGAATTTGAGGAAAAATTTCTGGCTCCCTACGCGATGAAAAGTTGCGATTCCCGCGGCAGGGTCTATAAAGAGGCCGAACATCCTTACCGGCTTTGTTATCAACGCGACCGCGACCGGATTATCCATTCTGCGGCCTTTAGGAGGCTTGAATATAAAACCCAGGTTTTTGTCAACCACGAAGGAGATTATTACCGTACCCGCCTGACCCATAGTATTGAGGTTTCCCAAATCGCCCGGACTATTGCCAACGCCTTACGCCTGAACACTGATTTAACCGAAGCAATTGCCTTGGCTCATGATTTGGGGCATACTCCTTTTGGGCATTCGGGAGAAGAGATATTAAATGAACTGATGAAAAAATCAGGAGGTTTTAACCATAATCTCCAGGGGTTAAGAGTAGTTGATTGCCTTGAGCAACGTTACCCTGATTTTCCCGGGCTAAACTTAAGCTGGGAGGTAAGAGAGGGAATAGTCAAACATTCTTCGGTTTTTGACATTGCGGTTAGAATTAAAGAGTTTCTTCCTGAAAAATCGCCGACTCTGGAAACTCAGCTGGTTGATGTTGCTGACGAAATAGCCTATGATAACCATGATTTGGATGACGGGCTGACCTCGGGGTTAATCAAAGAAAGTGACCTGGAAGGCCTCGAGATTTGGAAAAAAATAAATCACAAGATAAACCAGAAATATGATAAAATTGAGTTTAATTATCGGAAATACCTGATTATACGCGGTTTGATCAACCTGCAGGTAACAGACTTGATCCAGGCGACCCAGGCTGAAATTACCAGGCTTAAAATTAAAAAATATACCGATCCCCATAAAATCGGGAAAAAAATAGTAGATTTCAGTAAAGAAGTAAAAGAATTAAGAAAGCCGTTAAGGGATCTTCTCATGCAGAAACTTTACCATCACTACCGGGTAATGCGCATGAGTACCAAGGCCAAGCGTTTTATTAAAGAGTTGTTTTGCGAATACATTATCCATCCGCAACAATTGCCTTCGGAGATTCAGCAAAATATTCCCAAAGAGGGCGTAAAGCGGGTAGTTTGTGATTACATAGCCGGTATGACTGACCGGTATGCATTAGATGAGTATAAAAAGCTATTCGACCCCTACGAAAAAGTATAGGTTTTTGATTTCCGCGGTACACAGTATCTACCGCTTGCTTAATTCTACCTATGAAGTCAACGAGTTGATCGGCAGGATGTCGCGCCTGTTTTGCCAATTTTTCCATGCCTATTACTGTACTATAATTTTATTGGATATAAATAAAAAATTCTCTTCGATCAGGTGCACGATAAAAGACAACAAGAAAACAGTAGTTTTTAAAAAGCATAAGATTAGCGACAAGGTTGAAGAAAAAATAATTAAAAGGTCGGCATCCGTCAGAAAAGGAAATCTTTTAGGCATCCCGCTTATATCGGAAGATCTGTTGGGGCTTATAATCATCAAGCGCCAGAAATCAAAGAAGCCTTTTGATATCTTTGATCAGGAAATGCTGATGACTATGGCCGAGCAGGCCGTGGTAGGCATTAAGAACTTACAGCTTTATGAAGAGCAGGAAAGAATTGTATTGGGTAGTATCAAGTCTTTGGTAACTTTTCTTAATACCAGGGTTTCTAGCGAATATACCCATTCTCCGCATTTTAGCAAATTAGTCTATGCTTTAGGCTGCGAGATACATCTGGATGAAAAACAGCTCCAAAGTTTAAAATACGCCAGTCTTTTGCATGACGCCGGAAAGATAGATATACCGGCTGAAATATTGACCAAGACTACCAAGCTTACAGCCGCAGAATTCGATGTCATTAAAAAACACCCGGAGAAAGGGGCCCAGATTTTAAGGCCGCTTCAGGTATTGCGTCCGGCTATACCGATTATCATGTATCATCATGAAAAATATGACGGGACCGGTTATCCTTCACGCCTAAAAGGCAATCAGATTCCTCTCGGCGCAAGGATTATGTCGGTGGCCGATGCTTTTGAGGCCATGGTTTACGGCAGGCCTTACCGCCAAAGGATGGATATTCCTTCGGCAATTAAGGAAATAAAAAGGCAGATAGGTACGCAGTTTGACCCTAAAGTGGTCGATGCTTTTTTAAGAGTAATCAAAAAATTCAATAAAAGGGTTTATTTAAACCAGGATTGGGAATCCAAGAATATAGTATAGATGGCCCAAAAAGATTATACCCAGGGAGAACTTTTTGCTCAGTCCGAGGACAGCGGTTTGTACAAGCCTCAACCCTCCAGGAACCCGTTCTTTTTGCGGATAAGGAATTATGAAAAAGCCATGCTCCTGGTTATGGGTATAGTCATACTAAGTATTATAACTTTTTCACTGGGCGTAGAAAAGGGGAAACGCAGCGCTTTGGCCGAGATTAACAGTTCCAGCCAGGATTTTTATACTATTCAAGTAGCTGCTTTTAAAAATCGCAAGCTGGCTTTGCGTCAGGCGCAGATTTTACAAAAGAGCGGCTACACCCCGCTGGGTTTTGCAAAAGGGAGCTATATTATTTTGTGCGTAGGCAAATTTTCTAATCAAGAGAGCGCGCAGCCTTTGCTAAATGAGTTGCAGAGGACCTATGCTAAATGCCGCATAAGGAGGTTATAAAAATGTCAGTACACCCGTCACTAACAATTTCGGAGAAAGATAAAAAAACCCGTTCAGTTTTAAAACGAACGGAACGTATCAGGCAGATGCAGGAAAAGGGGAATTGGAAGGAAGGAAGCGCGGTTTATGGCCTGCCCAAACTAAAAACTTTAAGGATCAAGATCAAGAAGGAAAAGGTCGAAAAAGCTGAGACTACCGCTGAGGGAGCAGCAGCTGCTCCAGCCGCTGGCGCCAAAGCTGCCCCGGCTGCTAAGCCTGCCGCAAAAGGCGAAGCCAAGAAGTAAGGACCTATAAAATGCCTCTAAAATTAAAATTTAAACCGGTCTTTATTTCCCTGGTTTTTTTAGGCCTAGCTTCTTTCGCCTGGTGCGAAACGGCTTCTTTTATAGGCCAGGTGAGCGTGGATGATATTAACGTCAGGGTCGACTCGACGGTCACATCGGCAATAGTCTGCAGTCTGCCAAAGGCAAGTCTTGTGGAAGTTGTTTCCGAAGCTTATGATTGGTATAAGATACGCTTGCCCAAAAGAGCTCCTTCCTACGTAAGAAAAGATCTGGTCGAATGTATCAATACCGACCAGATCACCGGAAAATGCGTCAGCGCTAAGGTAATCAAAGACAGGATTAATGTCCGTTTGTCTCCGAATGAATCAGGCTGGATTGTCGGCAAGATCAATAATCTTACGGTACTAAATATTGTTTCCGAAACCAAGGATTGGTATAAGATCCAGCCGGTGCATCAAAGCTTCGGTTGGGTGAATAAAAAATTTATCAATAAAAACCTGGCCCATTTAGTAAAAAAGGCAGAGCCTTTGGCCGGGGAAAAGGAGATAAAACAGGAAGTTAAGGCTGGAAAGCAATTAATTTTAGAAGGAGTGATTAGCCCATACGGAGTGGTTTTATGGAGGAAGGCCACCCATAAATTAATTACTTCCGATAATAAGCTTTATTTTTTAAAGGGTAACCGGAAAAGCTTAAACAGCCTTAACTACCATAGGGTAAAGGTCACCGGTAAATTAATCACGCCCCAAGAAAGCAACCACCCCATTATTGAAGTGGATATCATCGAATTATTAAATTAAGCTTTTTTTGTTTATGAAAAAAATAAAAGTTAATTTCGGGCAGAGAAGTTATCAGATAATTATCGGCCAGAATATTCTGGACCGCCTGGGCGCCGTCTTAAATAATTTAAGGTTAGGTTCGGATGCTTTTATCATTACCAATAATTTCCTGAGAAATAAATATGGTTTAAAATTAACCCGCTCTTTATCAAAAGCCGGGATTAACCAATATTTTAAGGTTGTTCCTGACAGCGAAAAAAGTAAATCGATCAAAACCGCAAGCCAGGTAATTAAAGATTTGGCCGAATTCGATAAGAATAAGAAGGTTTTTATTCTGGCCTTCGGCGGAGGGGTAGTCGGGGATCTTTCCGGTTTTCTGGCCTCGATTTATAGGCGCGGTATAAGTTATATACAAGTACCTACCACACTGCTTGCCCAGGTTGATTCGGCTATCGGCGGGAAAACCGCCCTTGACCTTGAAACCGGAAAGAATCTGATCGGGGCATTTTATCAGCCAAAGCTCGTATTTAGCGATGTGGGTTTTCTGAAATCTTTGGATAAATTGCAGTTGTCTTCCGGCATGGCCGAAGTAATAAAATACGCGGTGATCAAAGACCAAAAGCTTTTTGTTTACCTTGAAAATAATCGTGATCAAATATTATCGGTCTCTCCCAAAGCCTTGGAGAAAATAATCGGTTCCTGCAGCGTAATAAAAGCCAGGATAACCGAAGCTGATGAAAAAGAAAAACTTGGGTTAAGAACCATCCTTAATTTCGGGCATACTATCGGCCATGCAATCGAGACCGCTGCAGGCTACAAAAAGTATAATCATGGCCAGGCTGTGGCTTTAGGTATGGCGGCAGCTGCTGATTTAAGCGTAAGGTTTGGTATTTTGGATGAAAAAACTTCCTTAAGAATAAAAAATCTAATAAAACTTTACGGCCTGCCTTTGAAATTAAAAGGTGTATCAGCCGAAAGGATCATTAAGGCCCACTTCCACGA
>Ga0265297_10011278_pt1 | contig 10976 bp, 4 predicted proteins | sample Munlanlwell13791_FD_192502 | JGI IMG/M metagenome (GOLD analysis project Ga0265297, IMG submission 192502) | Leachate microbial communities from a municipal landfill in Southern Ontario, Canada - Leachate well 137-91 | ecosystem: Engineered > Solid waste > Landfill > Unclassified | place...
TTTATGATTTGCCCTGAGAGTGCTCCCACTTTCCACCGGCTGCTTGAAAGTACCGATTGCCCATGTGAGTTCCCGAATTTCACTCGTGGGAAGGATTTCCCCGTCGGTTGTTGGATTGTGATTGAGTACACGGATCCCCCAAACCGGCTCAACATCTGCAAACTGAGCCTCGGGTTTGGTCTTCAGTCCAGATGGGAGAGTTACCTTATCGGAAGGCAAATACGACCGAATGGGAGTCTTTTTCCACTCGGGGAGCAACAAGGGATTCTTTGTACTGGCAGCTTCCGATGATGCCCGTGCCCAGCCATCGAAGTGAGGCTCTCTTTGTCCTTGCTGTGTCGGATCGGGGTGGGAAGCTGAATAGTAACGATAAGCTCCTGGAAGAGACCCATTTCCCAGATTGGCTTTCTTATCCGAAAGGATGTCGAGTAGATTGGCTGTCGAGGCCATATTGGGCATGTTAGACTGACCCGAAGTGGTCCGGTATGCAGCCCCAAGTTTCCGCATGACATCCAGGAAAGCCTTGAGTTGAGGGTTATCCCCCACCAGATCATCACTCGTAGAGGTATCCCCCAGCAGGGCTTTCAAACGATTCCGCTCAGCCAGGAGTCCTGTTCGTTTCAGCTTCTCTTTCTTGACAGGGGCAGCCTGGGCAAACCCAAGAGGCTTGCCCCCTTTAGTAGCCTCGGAGGGTTTCTTCGCAGGGTTGGGTACAACCTTCACACTGTAACTACCCTCCAACTGAGCCTGAAGTTCCTTGGTCCGGATATCGTTCGGGGAATTCCGTATCGCTTCTTGGACCCCTTCGATCCGTCTCTCGCAAGCAAGGAGTTGAGCTTTGATCTGATCATCGGACTCTTTCTTTTTTGTGGCATCGACCCATTCGGAAGCCACCTTCTTGATATCAATGGCCCCCTTGGGGATCTCCTTCGTCGCCAAAATGTCAAAAAAGAAAGTTACCTTGGCCCCGGACTCGTCCATCTTGACGGTGTACACTCCAGGATTCTCTCGATCTTCAGTGAGAACGTTTCTCTGTACTGCCGCTTCAATGAGTTTTAGCAATCCCCGGCGGGTTTTGATCATATCGATACTTGACCCAGAGATGAAAAACATGGGGTTGATCATATTTGGGTCTAGCGCCATGACAACATTGGGGAATCCAGATAAACGGGGTCTCCCCGCAGGGTCAAGAATCCCCAAAGGCTTCTCGGGAAGGGACAGGTTTCCAAGATCGATGGCTTCGATACCTTTTTTCCGGGGATCCCCCGGGGCAAAGAATTTTGCCCTCTTGGCCGTCAGTGTCAAAGATGTAGTACAACGCCCGCCCATCGAAAACGAATGAGCCATGCTGGAAACGTAGTAGTAGCAATCCAAGGATACGATGTAGATGGGATATCCAGGACGAATTTCAGGACGCAATGGAATCGACAAGGACGCCGTATGGGTATGGGCGTTTTGAAGGTCCATGTAGTTGATGGCCATGAAAAACACGGAGTTCTTATCTGTAAGGTACGAGGACTCGAACGTGAGCAGGCGCCATCCGAACTGAGCTACCAGTCGGTAATCGATGTAAGTTCCCGCCACCCCGAATTCGTTCTCAACCCCATGATCCTCAGTGTTCTGAAAAAAGTTGCCCTTGGCTACAATGTAGGTTCCCTGGGGTTCCTTCTCCTCGACGTTGAGGGAAATGATGTCGATGTCCTCGATACGGTAGACCTTGGCATCGGAAGTATCGAGGTTGTAGAAAGGGGGTTTGAAAACGTAGTCCCCATCCACATCCTGGTAGAACTCAAAACCAGTGACCTTACAAACTTCCTGAGCGATGTTCATCTTGGTTTCATAGGTGCTCTCGAAAAGTTGGAATTGACCGATCTGGCCAATCTTCGTGGTGAAAGCCATCAGTTCGGCCATATTGAGGTCGAAATCTCCTTTGGCTTGAGTGGATTTTGCTTTTGGACCCACCTTGGCGGATACCAGGGAGGTCATCACTTTCCGGTTGAAAGAGTTCATCCCGAGGGATTTTCCTTGAGCGTTGTTGGGGGTTCCCTCTACAGCATTGAAGCGTTTCTTCAGGGAATCCGTAATGTCATCTGATGAGGTTTTCCGGCCGAGAAGATTGGCCCGGAACTGATTGAGAAGAGCCCCAGTCGCACCATGCATTCTGAGTTTGATCTGACTGGTGTTGAATCGTCGTTCCCAGTACTTTTGGAAGGAAGAATAGAGACTATCACCGGCGAATTTGGCATCTACATTGGTCTGCTGAGACAGGGCCCAAGATACACCTGCCCCTGCCCCTGCAATGTCCTCATAGAGGCTGTACATGATAGCGTAAGGGTGCTTCCCGGTGAAATTGTGCCCCATCATGGATGAATGGTTTTTCGAGTTCTCAGGCCGATCCCCGAAAATGGAAGCGTTGATCGAAACCGGGAGGTATTGCCACAACTGAAGCATCGAGACACAAGTAACGGTGAACGTCTGAACCCCAGCATCGTAAACCATGGAAACGTTGGAGACTACCCCATGAAACACATGATAGTAGGGATAGGCTAGGATGTTCTCGATATCGTAACCCCCCATACCTTGATCTGACAGGGTGGGAGATCCCATCTGATCTTCGGTCCGGGTTGCAACGTCTGCTTCCCCGGTTTTCGGGAAAGAACCCTGATCCGTCTTCATCTGACTAAGGTTGGCCGGTTGACCAGCAACCCCTACCAGGCCTTCGGGATCGGGAAGGTTATCACCCGCCTGCCGATAAGCCGCAGGAAGCCCAAAATTGACCCCTCTAGGGGGTTCCCCATCTACCGTCACCCTGTTGACCTTCGCCCCAGTTTCAGCATCGTAACCGTAGGTCCATTGCCGATTATCCCCGCTGACGTCAACATGGGGAGGTCCACTTCCATTATTCCAAACACCAGTGACCGTGTAATCGTTCTTGTTGGAGGACCCAACGGGGGCTCCATCTTTCCGTTTCACTTTGACGTACCGCCCTGCGCCCCCTACTGGTAGAACCCCGTCTTTCTTGAGACGGTAAATGATGGCCGCCGTGTCCTCGTTGGTAAGCTTCTTCCCCCCGACAGTGATGTAGATGTCCGCCGCAAGACCCGACTCATGCTTGCTACCCTGGACATGGGTAGAACCGGGGGTTCCTGCAGGGCAATAGCCCCCATTGGGGGAAGTCGTCACGGTTGCAGGTTCCCCATAGATCCCGGATGCGTACTGCCCGATGGTCTGAAGGGCTGCTGCTGTCTTCAGGATGTTGTCTTGTTTCCCCTTGGGGATCTTGTCCCAATCGGGCTGCAACTTGATCATCGCCTGGACATAGGGATTCCCTTCAGGAGAAGAAGTGTACTGAGTGGCTTTGGGTTGAATCTTCTGTTGTGTCGATGCATTGGAACCCAAAGGCCCGGCAGCCAGGTTCCCGGCAGGTTGTTCGAGGTTAGAATACAAGCCCTTCACTGCAAAGTATCCACGTTGATAAATATGAACCTCGAGACCGGGCCGAAGGATGAGCCGGGCATCTCTAGCCAAAGATGAATGATGATGCGTTGGAAGAGCCAAGGTAAAAGATGCTGAACCACTCGTAGGTTCGGTTCCGGCATCTACATCCACCTGAGTCAGGAACTTCTGAATATCGATCCTACTGTTGCACTTGGAACAACCCGGCAGAGTCAGGTCCCCCTGGAGGTAGACCAAGACATCTGGGGTCTGCTGAACGACCTTCTTTGCGTTCAGTTTCCAAGTTCCTGCATAGGGACGGTCACTGATGCCCATATATCATCCCAACTGGAAAATAGATGAAACGCCCGGACTGGACTGACCAACAGTTCTCTCCGAAGACCCTGTACTTGGAACGTAGAACCCGTTCGTGCCAACCGGTTGACCCTGCCCAACCTCGGTGGCATCAGGACGATTGAAATCGCCCCCACTGAATACCCTCCCGAGATCCTCTGGGACAAGAGTATTGACCCCCGACCAACCTACATCATGTCCCATGGAACTGATCCCATCCGCCCCGATAGAATAGACTCCGGGACCCGATCCAACCCCCTGCAACGACTGATAACGGGGATCACTGATGCTAGGAATCGGAGATGCCATGGGGGTGACAGCAAAGATTGGTTTGGAGGTATCCACTGCACGAGATACAGTGAACTCTATCGAGAAGTCAATTCCACCGTTCGTTGAAGCTTCCTCAAAGTTCCAAGAGAAAGATTCCATATGCCCGTAATAGATCCAACCATCGTAAGTGATGGATAGAGCACCGACGAAATGATTGGCGTTCGATTTGCCAATCATATCATGGATGTAACCGTTATGCTTGAAGAACCTGAGGGCATTCATCAGGTTCTGCCAAGCTGCCGAGTCGTTTTTGCTGGCAAACTGAACCCCTCGGTTTCCTGATATGAAAGCCCCACATTTGGTGTTGATGGACAGTTTGGGTTGTTCTTCCCCCCAGGTATAGAAAATGTAGCCGTACCGAGTTCGATCCTGATAGGATTGGACCTTCGTGAGATTCAGGGTCATCTGGTTCGGGTTGATCAGTAGGACCAAGGGGGGCGTATTGAGGACTGTGATCAACTGACTAGCAATATCCATTGCGGCGTTCTGATCCGCTATCGCAGGGTATCCAAGGCTCCGACTTCCGCTTCCAACATTTGAGGTAGTGGTGCTGTCCGCCGCCTTGTTCATCTGGCTGGCAGTAGGATTGGGATCCGCCTCGATTCCAAGGGTATTCAAACCCATCGCCCCGAGACCGGATTTGGCAACGCTTGAACGGGCAGCGGCGTACAAATCGGTGACTCCGTTTGCGCCCTCATAGGTATTGATCCCGATATTGTTGGTTGACTGATTCGTGAATCCACCGTCTTGACCGAAAACCAGTGGGAGCTCAACTTGGAGCATGAAAGGTGAAAGCCCTCTGAGCAACGCATTGGATCCTTCAACGGATTGTTGTTCATTCGGCCAAATTTCGATGGAAGTGTTGGGGCCAACCGTCAGCCCCCTGAAAGCATCCGGCGGCGGCGGGGTTGCGACCGACAAAGAGGCAAGAGCTCCTCGGATATCCTCGTACATCCCAGTCCGGATGCAACCCGGAGTTGATCCCATGGAAAAAGCAGCAGATCCCGAAGCCGTACCTGTTCTAACCCCCGTACCGTTTCCCGTCTGATTCACAGTACGACTCGCAGTCTCAGGAGTCGGTATGGAGACGGAAGGAATGGTTCCCACAGGGTTCTCGGTAAGAATCATAGATCACCCCCGAATATTCCAGAGGCTGTTAAGACAGAGGAAGGAGCCCCTCTTGACAGATCGGCTAAGGAAGAACCATAGGGCATGGAGTGGAACCTTTGGACCTCGTGATCAATCGTGAATTTCGCCGTGAGTGCAAACTGATAGGGCTTGTCAACGTTCTCGGCTTTTGAGAAATCCGAGAACCATCCGAAATAGATGCCCCCATCGAAAGAGATCTTGACGATCCCCTGAAACACGATCTTCCCAGTCACGTCGTAGATCGATCCGTTATTGTGAAACAACGCGAGAAGGTCTAGGTACTTATCGTAAGCGAGGGTTTCCCTCCTAGTTCCACCAGTGTCAATGGCCCCAGGACCCCCCGTGATATTCGACAAGCCCGTGTAGAGACGCATGAATCCGCCGGTGCTCATGTTGAAATCTATGGAACGAACGCCTTCGCCCCAATGTTGCTCTACGAATCCACCGCGTGTCTGAATGCGCTCGATGACGTTCTGATAAGCAATACTCATCGAGGACGGGTTGACATGCAAGACCATCTTGAGGTAATCGGGGAGGATGGAGGTTTCCCAGTCAGGTCCGATGATATCGAACACGACAGGGCGTTTGCCCGTACCGCCGTATTCGTCATCAGGCGATTGGAACGCCGATGTAAAGACTGGAATTCCAGACATCTAACACCCCATACCTTAAAGTACGCCCGCATCCATCGCATTGGTCAGGCCGGCCAGGAGGTCTCGAGGTCCCGCCCCGACCAAGGTGATGTTGTTGACGGTGCCCCCACCCATGGCTTTGGAAATGGGACCTCCTCGTTGGAACGCCATGATATCGTCTCGGGTATCCACCCTCTGCATCCGTCCACCGCTAACCACAAGATCGTTGGCTTGACCCGCCATCATCTCCAAGGCCCCTTGAGGAAGGAGTCCCGATCCCATAATCGCTTTCCGGCCCTCTTTAGTAAGTCCTGGCAGGTCAACTGAGGATCCCCCAGTCAGGAGGGCACTTGCGACATCCCCCACAGAGTTAGGGTCCATCCCATTATTGGCCAGCAGACCCATTAGTTTTTGCCGGTTGTCTTCTTTGAGCCTATCAGAAATCTCTTCACCAATTCCTTTGGCTACTCCGGGCCACACCTCTGTTTTTTCCTTCTTCCTATTGTCATCAAAGGCCCTCCCCTGAGAGTCAACCCATTTTTCACTTCCAGGCTCTTCGAGCATTCTTTCCTTAATGAGCTCCCAATCAACGCCCAGATTCTCGGCCAGCTTCTTCCCTACATCTGTGTTCACCACGCCTGGACCACCACGCATTACCGTAGCCCTGATGCGTCGATAGTTGGCTTCGGAGTACCCTCTTTCAGATGCAGCCAACTCCTCTTCTGTCCCGGACCTTCCTACGCGCCCCCTTACTGCCCCTTTCTTATTGATCTCTGCCTCGTTCTCCTCGATTGCTTTAGTTGCTGCCGTCAAAGCATCGGTAGCATCAAGAATCTTGGTTGTGTTGCCGGTATCTTGAGCCTTTTTCAAAGCCACTTCTGCAGCTTTCTGGGCCTCTTGCAGGGGGGCCCTATTCTTACGAAGATCCTCTATTTCGGACGATAGTTTGTCTACCATCCTTTTCTGTGTTGCCTTTCCAGCGGCATCCAGTTTATGCCCCCCTCCGGGCATTGCCCAGAAGATGTTCTTGACTGTGTCGTTGATGCTACTGAGGAGGCCCTCGACCCCGATCTCAATCCTCTTTGCAATATCCGTTGTTGCCTTGGCGGTTTCCCGAGCCCTCATCAGGTCCTCAGGAACAGTGGGTTCCTTCTCTTTGGTCAAAGCAGTGATGAAGTCTTCGATTTCACCCCCGATCTTGTCTTCCTTGCCGAACTTGTCACTCTTGAACATCTGACCGGTTGCATCCAGGAAGACGCCCAAGTCTTTCCCGTAAACGTTATTGAACTCTCTTGCCATCGCATCCTTTTCCTCTGGGGAGGATGCTTTTTTGATTCTCTCGGAGGCTCTCGAAGTAAGCGTCTGCTTCTCCCTGAAACCTTCAAGAACACGAATCATGTTACGTCGTTCCTCAGCCTGAACCCCCGTTAGACTCTCTGCAGCAATCATCCGGGGGAGGTCCAGTTCCGATATCTGATCGAGAGGTTTTTGAAGGACGGCAAAACCAGCTTTCATCTTGGCTATGAGGGTCAGGCCAGGCCCTAGTTCTGCGGAAGATGCTACTGCAGCCCCCAAAGTTCCCCTATCCCCAACGCCGGCCTTCGCAATGTGTCGAACCGCACGATACAGTCCTGCATTCTCCTTCTCGAGCCGATACATCATCTCTTCACGATCGCCTTCGTTCATCGTCGTCAGTTTCTTCACAAAAGCATCGGGATCTAGGATCTGACCACCCTTGGCCAGACCACGGGTCTCCAAGATGGCCTTGAATTTATCCTGACCTTCAAGGTCTTTTGCCAGTTGTCCCGCGCTCATCCGGGCTTCTTTAGACCCAAGGTTGGCCCCTATATACCTCCCCGACTTGTCCTTTCCCATCAGCATGTTTCTTTTGATGGAGTCTGTGTAAGATTCACCCCGCAAACCTTCAGTCAGGTTCTTGAAGAAATCTTCACCAAACTTCTCGCCAAGGGTTTTGCCTAGAGACGTCAGGAGGCCAGCGGCTTCCTCAAGACGGACGTTGTAAAGGGACATCCCAGAGGTGGCCTGAGAGATCATCGAGAAGAATCGTTTAACGCCGAAGCCCGACTCACGAGCCACCCCTACAATAGCACTGAATCTCTTTTCAACCCCCGAAAGGCTCAATCCCAACTCTTCCATGTAGGTGGAGAACGTCTCGGCCATTTCCTTGCCGGAGATACCGAGGAGCTTCGAGTAACCCAAAGCGGCTTCAGTGGCTTTCCGATACCTCTCCTGCTCGTCTGCTACCCCTGTTATCCCCCTTTTGAACTCGTCCATGGTAGCACCAGCACCCTCATAAGCACCGATGATCTCGAGATGATCTTTGGCTGAGGTACCCCACATTTGGTTGAAGGCGTTGTTACCAAGGCCTGCGAAAGCACCGGTCACCTTATCCAAGGCTTCCCCAACGCCCCCATAGGCATCACCCAACGAAGCACCCGCAACCCCCGCGTCCAAAAGGGTTTTGTTGAACTCCTTGGCCTGGGTATCGGCATCGATCAGAATCTTCACCACAGCGGCAAGACCCATCGCAATTGCCGCAAAGGCCACGAGCCCGGGGCCTATCTTCGCGAGGAAGTTGCCAATGCCCCCCAGGGCCTTCCCGCCAGCAGTGCCTTCTTTTCCAACAGCGGCATCCTTCGCTTTGAGTGCCGCCGCCGCATTGAGTTTGGCGAGCTTTCCGATAACCCCCGCCATCCCAGCGACATCCTTGCTTTGAATGTCAGAGAAGACCCCGTGCATCTCTTCGCCAAAAGATTGGGCCCCCCGACCGAGACTATCTGCGAAACGGGCTCCGGCTTTATTGGACCGTTCACCCAGTCTGTCTACAAGATCCTCTTCGGCTTTCCTCCTTCGTTCCCAATGCTTGTTCTCTAGGTTCCATTTATCCTCAAGACCCTTCAGAGCAGTCAGGGCAATCTGACCCTCCATTTTTATTCGGTTTCTAAACTCATCACTGATGTTCTCTCTAGTAAGCTCCTCTTGCAATGCAGAGGCTCTTACATGGGCTGCCCTGAGGTCATTGTAGAGCTTCTGAGTGTTCAATTGGACATTTATAGACCGTTTCGTTCCAAGCTTGATACCATCCGCAATGGCGGAGTTCATCTCTTCTTTGATCTTGCCGGCCCAGTCCATGAAGGACTGGGTGGCACCCTTCGTCTCAAGCCCGATACCAAAATTCAGGTCAAGGTCACTCTTCCGAGACATGGTCAGTACTCCTCATTCGGCATGGGGGGACGTTCCGGTTCCCCTTTTTGAGCATCCCCATCCTTCACAATCAATCTCCCGTTCACCGCCTGGAGTCGACCTGAATCGAGCTTCCCTACTACATATTTGAGATAGACAGAATCACGATCGGGATCATCAAAGACCTTGCGGGCACCCAAGGGTCCCTGTTCCCTATTCTTCAGCAATTCACTCAATTGATCGGGGGAGTAGCCAACCAGAGGAACAATGTTACCAGATTCATCCTCTTGAGCCAGCCTCAAAGCTCGAGCACGTTCGGCAGCTTCTTTCTTCTCTTTCCGGTAATTAGCGATCAGGCGTTCCTTGTACTCCCGAACAAACCGGTCATGCCAGTCCTCCTTCCCCGTGACCCAGTTGTACATTTCCTCAGCCAGGTCATCAGCAGATTGATGTTTAGATATATACTGAGGTCCATCTTCCCGAGGCTTCCCCTCTTCGGTAAAGACCCCGATCAACGTGTAGAAGAACTTGTCCATAACCTGCTGACGACGCTCATCCTCACTGGCTCGGCGCATCTGATCAGCGTCATCGATCTTCTTAATCCCCTTGGGGGCATGAGCGGATGCTACAAGCTTCATCCCTTCCCACATGGATTCTTCTTCCCTACGGATATCTTCCACTTCATTGAACACTGACCAAATCTGCTGAACATGATTCAGACCCAGTCGTTCAGAACCGGGAACCCCCGTATGCGAATTGACAGGACCACTCTTGTAAGCCTTCCATTTGAAACGGGATGCTGACTCGAAACAATAGGCCTCGGCTGCTTTGATGGCTCTCGTCTGACGATGATGAAGACACATCACCTGAGAGAACAAGATATCCCGGGCTGCTGAAGGGAGATCTCTGATCCGAGGATATAGGAAAGCCGGAGCTTGAGAATCCCCCAGGACCAAATAACCATCGATCATCCAGATGGTGGATGCAATGGCCCAATTCTGCCATTGTGAGTCGGTTCCCCTTCCCACTCTGCTCTTTAGAAGGAAGGTATCACCCGGATTGAGGGATCTGATGTTTAAGGAAACCCCATTGATATCAATGGAATGACTCAGGAATCCGACATTGATCAAAGATTCCACATCCTCGTAGAACGGGAATCTTTGCTCCGGAGTGGATTTCGGAAGGATCATAGATCCTCATCAGGCATCCTTCCTCGGATTGAACCTCGGATTCCTCGATGTCTTGGCAGGGGCATCGATAACGACCGGAGATGGATTCACATCGGGACGCCTTCCCAGGAATTCAGGTTGATTCCGACCCGTGGCGGTGAATTCATTGGGAATCTCAGGTTCGGACACAAGGGCCGCAGCCGTCTCGGAGGCCCCTGCATGTGGAGGCCGACGAGATCCGAATCGGGATCGGGATTCATCCAGCAGGGCCGCCGATGTTGTTGGAACAGGGTTTCCCATCCGCCTTCTTTCTTCCATGAGTCTGATGTTCTCAGACTCGATGGCTTGCTCCATGTTGTCATTTGGTAGGAAAGAATCGGGGATATCATCCCCTGGCTGCGGACGCTTCATTTCCTTCCGAGGAGGGGGTGACATCGAAGGCGCTTCGGGACGCAATGGGGGCATCTGCCGTTGAATCGGAGGGGGCGGGGGAATCGGGGGTTGCCGAGGCGCAGGGGCTTCCTGGGGGGCTTCTGCTACTTCCTGGGGGGTTCCCTGTTCAACCTCTTCTTCATCCCCATCGGATCCCTTGGCGATAGCGAACACTTGCCCCGAGGTCATCCCCAAAGGATTTGTATCCTTCTTCCGCCGCTCGATATCAGCCTCTAGTTTCTTGACTCGAAGCTTGGCCCGTTCCAGATCA
>Ga0265297_10011279_pt1 | contig 10974 bp, 9 predicted proteins | sample Munlanlwell13791_FD_192502 | JGI IMG/M metagenome (GOLD analysis project Ga0265297, IMG submission 192502) | Leachate microbial communities from a municipal landfill in Southern Ontario, Canada - Leachate well 137-91 | ecosystem: Engineered > Solid waste > Landfill > Unclassified | place...
ACTTCCTCGATACTATCGCATGACAGGGCAAATGCACGTGCGTCTTCAACTTTCATTGCCGCTTCAAAGTCACGAGTAGTGAAGTTGCCAGAGATTCCCTTGTTCTTGCAGTGTGTGATGATCTCCTGGAAATCCGGGTGTTTTGTTGGCTCTCCACCCCCAAATGCGATCTCCACGATTCCGCTTTCGTGGCACTTATCGATAAACGACATGACGCGTTCGATTGGCGCGTGTGCTCCATCTGCGCAGCTATTCTGATAACACCAGGCGCATCCATTGTCGCACATGTTTGTGATCTTACAATCGACGGTGTGCGCGTAATCCGGACCTTCTGGGTTGAACTTAATGTAAATTTTCTCCGGAGATCGCCACTCGTAACCTCCGTACAGCATGTACGTGTCCTTGTCGTATCGATGGGTGATCATGGTATCTGTATACGGAATCGCGTGCTGCATGGGGTGGACTTTGTACCAATCTGGCTCGTCGTCTCCATTGTCCCCGCCTCCGCCGATTGATACATCATCATTCTCCAGAATGTAGCGCATCAGGCGGAGAACGTACTGGTAGTCTGGTTTCATGGTCGTGCGATTGGTGGGGAGATACCACATGGACTGATGATCCACGCACGCCCATTTGTCCAGATCTTCAACCTTGCCAAATGCCTGCTCGAATCCATTGATTCCGAGATGGTCCGCAATGATCTTGAGGTACCTGATCTTCTCGTGTCGCTTGGTGAGACAAAAGAACTCCCATCCATAGCAGTCGTCATCAATACTTACACCAAAGCGGCTCGGGTGAATCAACCTGTGTGTGCTACTGCTGTTGCAGTTTGGAATGTTGGACATATATGCGATTGGATGTTTGTTACAATAGGTCAATATTTTCGTCATTTGTCACTCTCCCTCCACGCCTCGGGATAGACGATAGCTTTTCTGCCCAGTCATGATAGACATCGATAGCAAGCGCTAGATCTACCAATTCATCCATTTCTTCTTCTGTCATGTCGACATTGCTGCTATCCTTCTTCTCCAACTCAATGAGTCGATCCATCATCTTTGAGATCACATCATTTGCATCCATAGAGAAACTCCTTGTAGGTATCGTTGGCACTGTTTACGCCATCAACTCCCCATACGTTTCGGAACCATCCAGATGCTTCCTTCATGCTTCCCTGCACGTCAGACAATGGCTCGTCGTTTCCGAACATACCGCGATTGTTCCAGTGGCCTGTTAGGTTTGCGATGGCCTTACGGTAGTCACTATTCGTTTGTTTTTCATGGAATGCTACGTCAAAGTACACCTTACCTGGGTACTCAATTCCATCATAGCTACGCATCATATTGTCAAAAGACCAATTGACTCCTGGCCGAAACATTCCGTCCGTAAGCCAACTCACAAATGCGTTTCGTCCTCCGACGTGATCCAGACATACACGAATTGGATACCTTTCGAGGGCGTCCATCCATCTTCCGGGCTGATTGTATTTCTTTGCAAGAGACACTGGGAACTTCGCATTTCGTACTCCACCTGGAGATTGATGTGACGATACGGGTTTATTGAGATCCGCAGCCTTCTTGAACTCGTCTGTCACTGCATCAGGCGGACCTTCCAGCGCTGGGTAGTACTTTACGCCAAACACGTCATCGCGCTCAACGAACGCAAGTGGAGCAAACACCTTGAATGCTTCGCGCCCCTTTGCCGCCGCGCAGATGATGTCTACGGCGCTGTGTGTAAAGTCACCAGGGAAGTTCGGGATCAGAATGCACATTTCCTCGATTCCAGCTCCTGGAAGAATCTTTTTCTCATAGAGGTCGAGAATCTCTGGAACGCTCATGTAGTACATCTTTACCAGTTGCTTAAGTCGTTTCCATTCGTCATCAACACCAAACAGAGGTAAAACTTTTTCTGCGATACTAATAAGCTCTTCGATATCGTCTGGGAGGCCATTTTTTTCGACCCACGAAAGGATCCACCGAACAATCTTCATTGCTCCCTTACTGAGTTCGTGGCGGCCAAAGTAGATCTCCCCTGGAATCGTGTCTTTGGTGAATATGTGAGTATGGACATTACCTTTGATCGACACTCTGGTTGCTCCCTTCTTGATATGAAACACCGAGAGCGAAAACGATTGCTTTATGCAGTCGGTCAATGGTTTCGCCAATTCCGGCTTTTCGCAGATCTTCTTCGAGAACCTCGGTGTTCCATGCGGTAGTTAAAAACATTCGTGTTTTATCTATGATGATCATCGCGATGTTAATGAATAACTGATGCTCTTGTAAATCCGGAAACCCCAGGCGGAGAAACCCGTGGTCTAGATAGTCTAGAACGAATTCCTCCACCTGGGCGTCCGTGAGCTTGTTACCAATCACATCGCGAATCTCGCATATCATGTTTACGAGATCGCTTTTTTTCATCCTTCTTCCTCGTGTTGCGTTCTTCCCAGTTGCTCACCTTCTTGGTGCACACCTGGCGCCTTTCTTCTTCGTCTTCCATCCACTCAAACTCTTCCATCAGCTTGCTTTTCATTTCCTCTTGTTCCTGTGAAATAGATCCTTAAACAAATCAACTCCGGTTGGTGTTTTGCGACCATTTGCGTCGACAAGGTCGCGTTCTCTGAATGAAATCATAACATCCTTGGCAATCTCGTTCTTCATTCCAGCCGCTATCAATGCCGACTGGTCCACTTTATCTACTTGTACCAAGGTTTTCAGGATTTGTCCAACATGGCGTTTACCCATGGTAGAATTGATCAGCAGGTTCATAATCTCGTCCTTCTCTGCATCCGGAATGTTCGGAACGTCGCGATTATGCATGGCATACACGTCGTACTGCATCCCGGGGCTATCGTAGGACATATAGAACATCTTTTCTGCGAACTCCACGTGTTCCTTGCGTACGATAACGTCATTGTAGTGTTCATCTGTCGAAAATAATCTAATGGCAATCGCAATGGCCACGCGGGACACCTTGAGCTTTTGTGTTGAAGGATCTACAAGATTCATCTTCGGCGTTGCGTACTTGTTTGATATGCGAATTGCTGCCTGCAGTACTGCATCTTCTGCGCCGTCTTCCCAGGTAATTTGTTTTGCAGTTCTCGACCATGCCCATAGGACCAGATTTTTACACAGTTCAGATGTATAACGCCTTGGAACACTAAGGTGTCTTATCGTGTTTAGTTCATCAATACTGACGTCACCCTTCTTGACGGCGACAGCAATATCAACTCGACGGAGATCTTGGTGATCTCGATACAGGCCTGCCACGGCTTCGATCCCATAGGTATACTGACCAAGAGATCCGCCGTCAAACGTCTGTCCGTATCCGCCGGCCTTCGATTTGGCATTCGACATATAAATCGTGCGAGTCCTACAATGCGTCTTTCTCTTCACAACACCGGAAGATTCAATGACACCCTGATCACGAGCATCAGTTAACTGTGCAAAATCATCCTCCTTGACACCGGAGAACTCATCAATATTTAATAGTCCCCTGTCATTCTGCGGAAGCGTTCCCCATCCAACGAACCATTGAGAGCCACCCTTTCCAACGCTAATCTGTTGTTTGCTATATCCAAGCCCTGTGCGCCCTTCACCCTCCGCAGACGTCCATCCACCAACCTGGAAATGATTCATCATAGCGCGCGCCAAAGCCGTCTTTCCTTGTGCCGTATCACCAACGCAAACCGTTTCCATCCATCCCTTATGAACATATTCATCAAAGAAATAGAACGACAATGGACTATGGTATGTAATGTCCACAGCGAATGCCCAAACGCGCCGCTTTGTGATTTTGTGAACGTTCGCCTCAAAGTCGTCATGAACCTCATTGAACTTGTCCTCAACGGTTTGCAGGTCTCCTTGTTGAAAAATTCGAAGACTTTCAAGGACTGCTTCAGACGGATTAAACGATTCTAGCGTAGATGTGGCGGGCTCTAGATGGTCAATCAGGTGTACGACCTTTGCGTTGTTTGGATCAGCAAACACGGTGTTAGTTATGTAGTAGGCTTGATTTGTTTTTACATCGTGTCCCAGGAAATACCCAACACGCGTGACATACTCTGAGTTCTGTACACCATTGCTCTGGTCGTGGTACAGGCGCTTGCTTTCCTCCTGGGAATCAACCATCGGATTCATGACTAGCATCTGAAGATTACACCGATCGATTTGCTCCAGGATCGCATGCTTACACTTCGGAATTCCCATCATACCACGCATGTTTCCAAACGCCTTTACATCCTCCACTTCAATGAACTTAAGAAGAATAGGCGTCTTCATGCTGACAACGTAGTCGATGCTCTTGGTGACGAGCGGGCACTCCAGGCAGTCACCATCAATGTCATCTCCGCTTGGAGGATTGTCACAATACGCCTTAAGCTTCTTTGGGATTACATAAGGACGATCTGCAACTCCACACACATGAACGGGGCATTTGATCGTTTTTCCGTAGTAGATCGCATTGGATGCGCGGCTCAGTTCAACAACTGGAATGGCAGCAGGGTCTTGATCCTCTGGAGACTCAACAAAAGAGCACTTGCCAATGCCATCGCAATAGCTGTGAGATGGGTCGATGTTTTGACACACAGAACAAATAAACGAGTACCCATTATCATATACCGTACGGACAACGGCCTCTGTGTTGGCAATTCGTTCTCGCAGCTTTGCGGATCCGTCAACTTTGTAATGCTCGTCTACCCAGTTTACAAGTATGTCCATCGTCTTTTTCTGCGAGTACCCCTGGCCAGCAAAGAACGAGGCCATTACAAACGTTGCTTTATTTCTGTGTCCATCCGGTGCAGGTCCACTCAGTAGATATTTCATACATGTCGGCATGTTGCCCGATTTATCAACCTTAAGCATCCTGCGCGGCTTGAGCTCTGCGTGTTGAACCTGATTGTTCCAGCTTTTGAGAATAGATGCCCACCACGCCAATGATTCAGTGCTTGGGTCAACAGGATAAAACTTCATGCGAATTGGAAGCGTTCCGCGAGGAGTCTTCGCTAGTTCCTGAATTTGCTCTGGCTTTAGCGTCATGAGCTCTTCATGTGTAAGCTCAATCTTATGAAGACCAGTATCTGGATGGATGGAGTTTGGCCAACGAAGAAGGCGCTTTTTGGTATATATCTTGGAGTCAATGTCCTTGATACTCAACACACGACTCATTTGCTCCGTGGCAACGCGAAACATTTGTTGCAGTTGCGCATGCGGCTTGATTCCAAGGATCTCCTTGTGGACTGAAATGTGAAAGCCCTTTTGTCCAGAAAACCATACACGCGGATACGGAGGCGATACCTTGAGAACATCCCATAGATATTGAACGATGCTCTTGGTTTCATCGATTGCCTTCTTGAGGTTCCCCTTTACGTCGATGTCGATATAGAAATCGGACGTATATACCTCGTCATCTGTTTCGACAGGGGACTTGTATTGCTGCATGGAGACGAGGAAGTCCTTCCCTCCGCTTTGCTCAAAGTACTCTTGGATCTGATCGATCCGGATGCGCGCCCATGTGGACATTCCAGGGTATCGGACATTGACATATGAATACGAACTATCTGACATGAGTGCCTCCTATATTCTTGGCGCGGTGAGGAAGTTATGCATGGCTTCCTTATTGTGAAGTACATTGAGTAGTTTAACGTCAACTGTGTCCTTGCAGACCAGGTCGTATACGAACATGGCATCTTTTTGCCCAATGCGCGGCAGTCTGTGTTCTGCCTGAAAGCGAAGCTCCCAGTCGAATGGGTTGCTATAGAAAATCATGTAGTGGCAAAAAGTAAAACTATGTCCATGTGCAATGACTGCTTGATTGGCAACAAGGCCACGCGATCCGCCCCTGAACTCTTTGATTCGAGAAGATACCTTGTTCTGCATTCCGCCGTAAAGCATCTGCACTGTGTAGTTGTTTTTCTTTCCATGTTTCTGCAGTGCTTCGTATATTGCCTCTACCTCGTGCTGAAACCATGCCCAGATAATAAATTTCTCATCCTTGTCGATCGATTCGATTACTTCGAGCAGTAGATCCATCTTTGGATTTTCCGGAAACGTCATGATTTCATCTTGATCGTTTTTGACAAATCCACCCGTAATCTGTGAGAACTTTGGCAATACAGATATCGCGTTCTTTGCAACTACATATTCCCCGTCCACAACTGTACAGAGTTCTTCCTTGAGTTCGTTGTACGCCTTTCTTTGCTTAGGACTTAACTCTGTCTTCATGGTGATAAATTTCATTTCCGGAAGATCAACGCAATCTCGGATCTTGTACACGAGCATCAATGGACGCGTACGTTCTTTTACATACTGAACACCCTCTGGACGCGGATCCCAAAACGTTATGGCCTCGTTATGCTTTTTCTTTTCTTTGTCGTATGGATGTCTGGCCGTATGCGTCATTTCCATGAACAGCCAGTGTTCGCGACCCAGCGATGCCCCGCCGTCCATGATATTAAATTGGTTCCAGTAATCCTCGGGACCATTTGGCGCCATTGACCCAGACATAAGCCAGCAGTACTTTGCTTTATCGCGCATGACAATCGCGGCATTATTCTTCACTGCTTCCCTGTTTTTTATACGCGTGCTTTCATCACAAACGAACACGTTGTAATCAACGCGTAAAAAATCCTCCACACGGTTCGCAATCTGCTCGTAATTTACCACGTAGATATCGTATGGCTGTTCCGGTTGCACATACTGCAGCTTGTACTTTCCTTTAGAGATCTTTACGCTCTTCTGCTGGCGAAAATTAAAGATCGATAAATCTGTCATCTCATGAGTGGATTCAACCCAAACTTCTTCAACGAGCGACGACGGGCACAGGATGAATGCGGCTATCAGTTCTCCGCGTCTCTTCATTTCTTGTAAGAGGTTCAGGATGATGTATGTTTTTCCTAGGCCACAGTCGGCACACAGCGCTGCATATTCCGTTCCAAGCATCCTGGAGATTGCGTCTGCCTGGTGCCAATACGGAGAGGGGTTGTACCCGATGAAGTCAACCCCAACCTCCGTATTGAGCGACGCTATGCAGGCGTCTCTCTTTCTCAGTAGCGCTTTCATTTCCTCCACATCTCGCGCCGCGCTTTTGTTCATGGGCCTCCCGATTACCCATTGAATTGTTTCGGGGGTAACCGGGAGATACCACTCCGTACTGCTGTTATTCAGTCTTGCATAGGGAGGCGGATTTGGATATTCCCCGACCGGGAAGTAGAATCTACCTTTGTGCGACGTAATCATCTTGAGTTTCTCCCATGTAGTGGACACACCCGTAGTTCCGACACTCGATGTGGCAGCAGTCCGCATTATTCTGATCGCCAGAGGACTTGGCAAGACAATTCCGGCAAATTGGGTTACTTGTACTCTGAATACATGGTACCGTTTCGCCACAATATTCGCACAGAAAGTGATAGGTGGGCTCTATATAAATATTATCAATGTACTCATAGTCGACCACGGAACTCTTTACGGAGCGGACACAAGCGTTGCTATGCGCCTCCTTTGCATATCCAATTCCTTTGTAGATTTCCGTCGCTCTTTTTCCGTTATAGATCACGGGGTCGTCTCGCAGGTAAGTTACGTACTCTCGAAGTATTGTCTTTATAAGGCTATCAGGAATCTCTAAAACGCCCTCCATGTCCGGAAACAGCAAGACCATGGTATTGCGTATATCCGAGTATGTTGTTACCTTGTCTATCTGTGGACCTATTCCTGTATTTTCAATGACAAAAAGATTGGTTAGGCGAATTTCGTCTAGATAATATTTAAAGAATGTATGTGGTTCATACTCCTCGCATCCAAACGTAGAGTATGCCCACTTCGCACTGGACGCCCGCATAAAACGGGGATCAAACCCCCAGGCCTTTACTGCCATCCCAATTCGTATGATCATGTCCATTTCTGGTTGTGTTGTGATTCGAATGGAAGAACGAATGCCCTCCATGATTTCCGGTTCTGGAACTAAAGAATTATAGTCAATCATTATGACGCTCCTTTCGCTTTTTTCTTGTAACAGGTTTTGCCATGGTGTAATAAGGATCACAGGAGGACGAAATGTCTGATAATGAAACGATCGATGATGTAGAGGTAGTTGACACAAAGTGCCCGTATTGTTCTACCGTGAACAAAAAGGAGTCCAACTATTGCAACGAGTGCGGTGGCGTTCTGCATGATCTGGACGCCGAGAAGCTTTTAGGCATCAAAATTACCGAAGAGGATATCACCGACTACGTCATTCTTGGTACAGTAAGCAAGACTGTAAGCATCGGAAAGATTCAGGTTGGCATTCGGACGCTGAAATCTGGCGAATGGAAATCTGTTAATGTGGCTGCAGAGTCTGTGTCCCCAGGTAAGCAGATAACCTTTACAATTGAACAGAACCAGCGGGTGTGCGCCAATGGACTTTGGATGGTTCGCGGAAACGATAAGCTAAAGGATATGTCAAGCGAAGCACGGTATGAAGCCATTCAAAACATGGCGTCCGACTTTGTTGAGATTGTTGCGTCAAAGATTTTACTGCTTCATAAGGTAATGATGGCAAAGGTCCAGGAGGGGACCATCACAAATTTTTAAAATCTCCTGAGGGGATCGCCTTGATCGACATGTACTTCTTCCACTTGGGGTACCCGGTCGAGCGCGGATCAATTCAGGAGATTGCGGCATTGCACGTGTACGGGAAAAGACGGATAATTGACGTACTGAAGGTCATTGTCGACGTGAAGGCTGCGGCCGGAGGCGACAAGAAAGATCTTCGGAAGACGTGCGAAGCGTTCCTGGATGAGGCGATGCCGGAATTGAAGGGGCTTAGAGAAGCTAGCGATAAGAGAATGAGCCAAGTTCTGGAAGCGGAATCGCAAAAAACATATTCAATTCGAAAGTCCGAGATGGCTGGTCGGATTGCACCTTCTGGAAGGAAAAAATGGCGCAGACGCTAAACTTCTCCGTCAATGTAGATCAGTCACAGATCCCGACCGCGATCTCTCAGCTTCAGAGTGGAATTAATAACCAACTACAGGCAGGTGCGCTGCAGCTCGGCACCATGGCCTCAGGACTGAGCGCAACCATGAGCGGCCTCAATGTCATGGGAGCAAACCCGGCGATGATGGGTTTCGCTCACTCCATGGCGCCCGGCCAGGTGAGCTACGCGCTTGGAAGAGCTCCGTTTGTCGACAGAACGGCTCCCATGCTTGCCTTTATGGCCCAGGCGGGAGATGCAGTAAAAGCACGCGCAAGCGCTATTGTATCATCAATGGACCCAAGCAAGATCGCTCCGACAATCAGCAACGACAGTCGATGGGGCGGTGTTGCCCGCGCCGCCGGGGCGGGCGTTATATCCCTTGGAACCTCGCTGCTGGGTGGTGCAATCGGTAGTCTGGTTAGCCCTGGCGCTGGCTCAATGCTTGGATACGGCGCTGGCATGTGGGCAGGAGACAAGATCAACAGCATACTCGGCCTCGACCGCGCTCCTATGATGGACCCTGCAAAGCTGGAGAAACTCACGGTAGAGCGTCGTGGCTATGCAGATATCGCTGCGACATTTATGGCTCTTGGGCCGCGGAAATATCTTCCAAAGATGGGAGAGACACTGGACGTAGAAAGCAACATCGCGTTTGCCAAGAGCGTATCGGATGCTTTTATTCGACAGCAGGACTTCTCCATGGTCGCCCGCGCCGCTGGAAAGAATCCGGCATATCTTGCAGAACTCATGTCGTCCTTATCATCTGTAGATCCAAGTGGGTACAGAAAGTATGTAGCACCATTGCATCAGTATGCGGGAACAAGTGCTGGGGTTGCACCGGAAAATCTATTAAGCAAAGCCGTCTCTTACACTTCAAACAAAGAAATTTTGGCTCAAGCGCGTGGATTCTCTTCGGTAACAAGCAAAGAATACGCTACAGCCGCCGTTGCTGCAATGAGTTCATTGTCCATTGACGCATACAAGGGTCCAAATCTGTTCCAACGCATGGGCGCAGCGTTTGGTACTCAGCTAAGACTTGGAAAGCAGTTTGGGTCTGACTTTGTAAACTCTATACGTGGCCGATTCCAACGAGATCTCGGACTTGGAACAGAAGAACGAAAGTGGGTTGGTGGCACGGAGGGTATTGCAAAGCAATATTCAGCTGTTGCACTCTCTGAAATCGGCACATTTGGCAGCAGTACATCGGTTATGTATGCGGCACAATACAGGGCTGCGCAAACCGGCGGAAAGATGGCGAGCAACATGTATGACGCCACAACACAGGCCGCTGGATTACTGACAGACCCCAGGCAGGCAATCAAGTTTAGATTGAACCATAAAGATATTGTTAAGAGCGGCGGGGCAACGGATGCGGTATATCGAAAGAATATGATCATGCAGGCTCAGGCGGTAATGCAGCAGTCTGGTGGTATATTTGACAACGAAAGCGATGTTCTTCGGCTTATGTTTGAGGAACAGGGAATGAATTCAGAGCAGGCCAAGGTACAGGCCGGCGTCATACTTGGTACTGGAAAAACACTCATTACGCGTGGCTCAGGCGGCGGTAAAATAAGAATAACGGACCGTGTAAAATCAAAAGCTGTACTTGACAGATATGTAAATATATTACAAGGAAAGTCGTTCGGTCTAACTGAATCACAGGCCAGATCAGCATTATCAGAACGAATATGGGATGAAAAATTGTTCCCTTACGGAATTGGTGATATTTCAGACGCTGACTTGGCAGCCGCGAAAGCTGGAAGCAACCCAGAACTTGTGAAGAAACTAAAGGCAGTTGGATTTACAGATAAAGAAATCATGAAATATAGTTCAGGGTCACAACTTGCCGGTGATGTTATTGGACGGCAGATGAGTCGTACCCATTATCAGTCCGGAAAATTAATAGCGCAACATGGCCGCGGCGGCGTGGATGCAATTACTGGTTTTGCCGGAAAGGTAAGTGCGGAAACCTATGCGGTTGCGCAGCAGATGTCTAAGGATATGGCAAAGCTCAAGGAAGCCGGCAAA
>Ga0265297_10011280_pt1 | contig 10974 bp, 11 predicted proteins | sample Munlanlwell13791_FD_192502 | JGI IMG/M metagenome (GOLD analysis project Ga0265297, IMG submission 192502) | Leachate microbial communities from a municipal landfill in Southern Ontario, Canada - Leachate well 137-91 | ecosystem: Engineered > Solid waste > Landfill > Unclassified | place...
ATTGAATAATGTCTTGGCGGAGGGAGAGAGATTCGAACTCTCGATACCCGTAAAGATATACTACCTTTCCAAGGTAGCGCACTCGACCACTATGCGACCCCTCCAGCCGTTATATTATATCAGTCACTATATAATATGTAACGGTTGTATAAAACACTCCATAATGGCAGTTGCCCTTTGTCAAACAAGCTCCCATAATAGCTATAGATGACAAATTCCACCATCCCACCAGTTATCCAGCTAAGTGGCCTTAAAAAGCGGTTTGGGATAGGAGATGCCGAAAACTTTGCCCTCGATGGCATTGACCTAACAATCAAAAAAGGCGAATTTATCGCCATCATGGGGCCCAGCGGCTGCGGTAAAACGACGCTACTAAACATTCTGGGACTACTGGATCGTTCGACCGACGGCGAATATAACCTAGACGGCAAATCAGTCGCAACCCTGGGTGGCCGCCGCCAAGCCCTCATTCGGTCACGACAAATCGGCTTTATTTTTCAAAGTTTTAACTTGATTTCACGTCTAAATGTTATCGAAAACGTCGCCCTACCGCTCACCTACAAAGGCGTCACCAGAACAGACCGACTCAAACAAGCTAGCAGTATTTTACAAACGTTCCACCTAAGCGAACGTGAATACTATATGCCCCACCAATTATCAGGCGGCCAAACTCAGCGTGTCGCAATTGCCCGGGCGCTAGTTAACGAGCCGTCGATTATCCTGGCTGATGAGCCAACTGGCAACCTGGACTCGCGCTCTAGCCACGTTATTATGGAAGAACTGTCCGACCTGCATCGTCGTGGCAATACTATTATCATGGTGACGCACAATCCTCGCCTAACCAGTTATGCTAGTCGAGTGATTACAATGCTAGACGGCAAAATCGACAGTGATACAAGTGTCTACACCGAAGAAACAGTCGAACCTAATAAACGACCGCTAGGCGTCCAAAAACAATCGACCCACAGATCCAGGTCAAATCGCAAAAAACATCATAAAAAAGGATACAGTAAATAATGCGCTTTCTACTACTGAACCATATCCAAAACGCCTACCAGTCGCTACACAGCAATCGTATGCGGAGTTACCTGACTATGTTGGGCGTTACGATTGGCGTGGCCAGCATTACGACCATTTTGTCGCTCAGTGCTGGCGCCAGCAAAGTAGTCAGCGACCAAGTTGATGCTCTGGGTGGCAACATCGCCGTCATTCGCCCTGGCGCACCAATATCAAATCCCCTAACTTCAATCACCGACGCCCCGTCGCACCATGACTTTGCCGCCAGCACACTGACCGAACGCGACATATTATCCATCGTATCGATTGACCACATTACCGAACTAGCACCACTGATGATGATTAACGGTACTGTCCGAGCCGACAATGTAGCACCCGACAATACCCCGATTGTCGCCACGACCCCAGAACTGGCCGTAATCAGCAATTTAACAGTTGGATCGGGTCAGTTCCTAGCACCCGGAATCAACCAAGATACGGTTGTAATCGGCCCCCAACTATCAATTAATATATTCGGTACCGATCAATCAATCGGCAAAAAGCTCTCGATTCGCGGATCATCATTTACGGTAATCGGCGTCCTAAAACGCGCCAATAATCCCATCAACTACAATTCAATCGATTTTGATAATGCCGCAATAATTAACTTAGGCAGCGGCAAGGCAATCAGCGGCGGCGTCGCCCAGATCCAGCAAATTAATATCCGCGGTGATTCAATTGCCAACCTGGACCAAATCATCATCAGCACCAACAAAATGTTGCTTGAAAATCATAAAAACGAACATGATTTTTCGATCCTAACTGGCGACCAGATTTCTCAACCAACCAGCCAACTATTCTATGCCATAGCCGGAGTTACGGCGGCCGTGGCCGGCATATCACTGCTGGTTGGCGGCATCGGTATCATGAATATTATGCTAGTCAGCGTCGCCGAACGCACTCGCGAGATCGGCATCAGAAAAGCCCTTGGGGCTAACAATTACGACATTGCGTCACAGTTCATTATCGAATCACTTGCTATTGGAATCGGCGGTGGCATATTTGGCTACATCCTGGGCTACCTACTAGCATTCGGCATCAGCACCTTTCTGACGTTTGACCCAGTAATCAACTGGCAGATCGCCATCTTTGCCCTGTTTGTTTCAGTAGTAATGGGTACATTATTTGGCCTGTACCCAGCAATTCGCGCCAGCCGCAAAGACCCAATTGACTCCCTGCGCGAATATAACTAACCGCCCTTCTTCCTCTCGACAAGTTTTACAATGTTGCAAGTTGGTAATCAGCAGTAGACGTACCCTTATTACCTTCACTCGATGGGATGTCCCCCTAAAGGCGGAGCCAAGCGCCATGGGCGTGCATAGCACCCCATAAAGCGGCCCTGAGGGTGAACGGTAATAAGGGGACGGAGGTAAAAGGCCGATTAAGCCAGCTCGGCTTTGAACTTTTCGATCAAATCGACAGGTGTCGGATCGACACCGTTCAAAATAGCTACATAAATACTGACAAAATCAGCCAATATCGCGCCCCACAGCAGCTGCTGTAGCGCCGTATCGCCGCGCAAATTAACCGTTGTAGCCTTGGGGCGTAGACCGCTCAGCAATCTATCGCTAATGCTAAATCGTTTGAGGATTCGGTCGGACTCAAAACTGCTAACAATATCAAATACCGCAAACGGTTTTTCGATCGGGTGCGAAGTCCATCCTATAAATTCGTTGTGATTAAATTCGGGATATTCATTCCAAAACGCTACATTTTTGGCGTTCTCATTCCAACTGATCTTCCATTTATAAGCAACTGGCGCCGTTAATGGGCCGCCATAAAACACCGGTGTTTTGCCAACCGCCTGTAACGCTAATTGTTTGGCATAATTTCTATCAGCTGGAACATCTGGCGCCCACTGTTCGGACTCAAACTTTAACCAGCCTGATGATTCTTGTATTTCACTGTTTTTGCCGGGTTTTAAAATTTCAAAATGTTCTAGCATTGCCACCAGCGCCCGCAAATCATAAATCATCGCCATGCGCGGCTGCACTCCGTCGGGTACCGACACGTGCGCAATATTATAACTGACGGCTTCGTCGATCAAATGGCCACCCGAAGATATAACCGCCAGTTGCGCACCAAGACGTTCAGCCTGTTCGAGCGCTTCTAACGTTTCTTCAGTATTGCCCGAATAGCTACTGGCAATAAATAATGTGTTCTCGCCAACATAGGCTGGAATATCATAGCTTCGCAAGACTTCAAACGGTACACCGATATCAGATTTTAGCCAGGCTTTTGCCAGTAACGCCGCTAGGGCCGATCCGCCCATTCCAGCCACTACGACATTCAAAATCTGGCGGTGGTCGTATTCTTCATTCCAAATTGTCGGATCGAACGCCGCCTGCGCATACTCGTTAGCCGCAACATTCAGTGCGTTTTTGGGATCACGATTTGCAATAATAGTCTGGTCGTCTAACATGTCTATTCCTTGGCCGAGCCTTGCTCACCCATATACGTCTATGATACAGTATTTAGTAAATAAGCATAAGTATTAATATCAGAGGTGGGCCATGGATATTCAACCGCAATCAACACAACCAATCAGCGACGACCAAGAACTAGCCAAGGTTCTAGCAGGGGTCAGCCAACAAGCTGACGACGAAGCACTCAAGTTCGAGGAAACCCCAGCACCGGTTTCGACTCCAGCGTCAGCCGCTGCTACCGCGGCCGAACCAGCCAAATCCGCCGACCCAATCAAACCAGCCGCACCAGTTTCGTCACTACCAACTCCAACCGTCAGTTCACCTGTTGGCTACAACCCACCAAGTGCTGGCGGATCCAGTGACCTAGAAAGCATCAAACAAAACGCCCTAACCGAGCTGCGCCCACTAGTCGACAAGCTCGAACTAGCACCAGAAGAAAAGTTTGATACCTACCTACTGCTGCTTCGCTCTACCGATGACAAAGACCTAATCGCCCCAGCCTACGCTGCTGCCCAGGCCATCACCGACGAATCACGCCGTGCCCAAGCGCTGCTGGACGTCATCAAAGAAATCGACTATCTCTCCGCTCCAAAACAATAATAACTGCTTCGAACAAAATACCCGCAGTTATTGCGGGTATTTTATTTATGCACGATTTACCTAGTAGCCCATGCCGCCAGGTGCGGCAGGCGCCTCGGGCTCTGGAATATCAACAACCAGCGCACCCATCGTGGCAGCTGTCGATGCAATCGACACAGCATTCTGAACTGCCTCTTTGGTAACACGCGTCGGATCAATGACGCCGGCTTTTTTAACGTCAATCAGCCCAGCCTCTGGATCATTCACGTCAATACCAAATCCAGGTTTAGCAGCCTCAACTTGAGCCAATAATGCTTCGCTCTTTAGCCCGGCATTCTCGGTAATCTGCAAAAATGGCTGAAGCAGGGCATTCTTCAATATCTGACGTCCGGCACTCAGTGAATCCGCCCCGTTGGCTACGATTCCGTCCGACAAATTAACTAGTGTGACACCACCACCCGCCACAATTCCTTCAGCTAGTGCCGCTTTGGTAGCTGCCACGGCATCGTCAACGCGAAATTTCTTTTCGTCGATCTCGGTCTCGGTAGCGCCACCAACTTTGATCACAGCTACTTTACCGCCCAGGGCCGCCGAGCGCTTGTCTAACTGATCACGATCATATTCACTACCGGCGTTTTCAGACTGCGAAGTAATCTGAGCAATTCGGGCCTTGATATCAGCAGCTTTGCCTGCGCCTTCTATAATTGTCGTGTTGTCTTTGCCAACTATCACCTTTCTGGCCGTACCAACGACACCCAGTTCAGCAGTCTCAAATGACAATCCCTGATCGTCACTAACGACAGTCGCACCAGTCAGTGTCGCAATGTCGTTTAGTATATCTTTGCGGCGATCACCAAATGCTGGCGCTTTGATCGCAACTGTATTGAACACGCCCTTTAGTTTATTCAGTACCAAAATGCTTAGAGCCTCACCCTCTACCTCATCGGCAATCAGCACTACGTCTTTTTTACCAGCCGCTGCTAACTTTTCCAAAATTGGCAAAAACTCTGATACATTACTGATCTTTTTATCAGTAATTACGATGGCTGGTTTTTCGTAAACAGCCTCTTGTCGACTTACATCCGTCACAAAGAATTGGCTAACAAACCCACGGTCAAAAGTAAAACCTTCGACAACCTCTGCTTCTAGTTCCAAGCCCTGACTAGCTTCAACCGTCACAACACCGTCTTTACCAACTTTTTCAATAACATTAGCGATCAATTTACCGATAGTTTCGTCGCCGGCGCTAATCGTCGCCACCTCGGCCACACGATCTGATTTACCCTCAATACTCTCGCTCAGTTTATCTAACTTAGCAATTACCTCGGCACCAGCCGATTCAATCCCTTTGCGAAGTTCTTGGGGGTTATGGCCAGCGGCGATCAGACGATTAGCTTCTTTCAAGATCGAATATGTCAGCACGGTAACAGTCGTAGTGCCGTCACCGGCAACTTTGTTCAATTTACTAGCCGCCTGTTTGATCAGCTCTGCACCAACTTTGTAACCCAGCGTCTCATCATCAACGTCCGGCAAAACCACCGATTCGGCCACGGTTACACCGTCATGCGTTACGGTTGGCCCGCCATATCCCTTGGCGATCACAACATTACGACCTTTTGGCCCGTAGGTTACCCTAACTGCATCATATAGCGCCTTGGCGCCACCCAGCACGCGAGTACGTGCATCGTCGTCATAAAATACTCTTTTAGCCATTTACTTTGTCTCCCCTGATCGTCGTGCAGCGATCGTCGCCAGGACGTCTTCTTCTTTTACTATTAGATACTCGACGTTGTCGATCTTTAATTCCGTCGTTGAATACTCTTTGTATACAATCTTGTCACCTACAACTAGGTTTTTGACGTCTGATCCAACAGCCACAACTTCGGCAACGACAGGTTTTTCTTTGGATGTTTCTGGCAAATAAATGCCGCTTGCGGTCTTTGTCTGCGCCACTTCGCGCACCGCTACAACACGATCTGCCAGAGGTTTAATTGGTGAACTCATCTATTACTCCTCCTTCGCCATACAGCTAATTCTTGTGTCTTTATTGTAAATAATTAGCAGTCCAAGCGCAAGAGTGCTAATTTATAGTCAACAGATTGACATTACATCGTGTTTATGCTAATATAGTAATAACATGTCCAGTGAAAACAAATACGAAAATACAGATACAGCGCCATTGCCAGATGCTACAACCGACCCTAGCACTATGTCGCCAAACACATCCGCATTTATTGAGCGCATGAAGAAGCTCTTTGAGTTCACCAAAAGTAACTGCGACGAGTTAAAGGATCTTTACACATCTGATCCAGAGGCTTTTCAGGACGCCCTAGATGATTGCGCCGACAAAGTAGCTGATCATGATCCCGAATATCAGCGCATACTATCAAATCTCAAGGAAGCTCGTAGGTTGGGCGCGGATGACACGCCGCTAGTCCAATCACTCCGCGAGATCCACGGCCATCTTAAGCAAATTATCATCAGCGAAGCCGGCCTACCGGACGAAGCACGTTTTTCAGAAATTGAACAAGCTAAGGGGTCTATTGCTAATCTGTTATCCGAAGCTGGTAGCGAACACGCATTAGCTCAACCCAAAGATGCTCTTAGGGCCATCGGCATCATAACCGGCGAAGATTCAGACGAAAAATATCAATTTCCTTATGACCTAATACCCCAATCTGTTTCCGACAAATGGACTACATACTTGGCCGCCGTATGTAACCATGTCCAAGTCCAAAAAGATGTCCGAGGAAAAGACGGCCACGACGCTGTTGAACGCGCTGATCGTACTCGTCGATTTGCGCATAATTCAGTTACCGATGATGTACATGTTATTTTAGGTTTCGAAACAGCCTATGACTGGAAAAAAGAACAGACCCGCGAACTACTAGCCAAGATACGTGACCATGAATTCCCTAGCTACGCCTCGGCCGTATCCGCCGAAGCCCGCGAACTTGTCCACGCCAAAACCAATGAAATTAGCATCGCAGACATACTCGGTGATAATCATCTGATCCATTAACCATTGACATTATCATCGTTTCGTTGTAATATACATATATCCTATTCATTCGAGGTAAGGAGGAGCTATGTCGCAGATAAGTTCGGTACTTACCGCAACCCAAACTGCACGCACGCTACGCACAATGATCGAGGAAAACCTTGGTCAAGAGATCGAGATAGGTGTCGGTGATCATGGGGCAATAGCAGTCACATTCCGAATCGTAACAATAACTGAAGCGATCGGCACCACAAGCGATGGAGATATCGTCATAATGTCACTCGGCGGCGAAGCCGAGCTGGACAGCAAATACCCGACCATCGTGGTAGGACGCAATGGCGGATCTCTCGCATGACGGTCAGTGTTCTCGGTAATCAGCCGAGAACACTGACCAGTTTTTTATTTTACGGTACAATAGACCTAATGACTGCACGCTATGCAACACCTGATGAAATCGCCAATTGGAACACGCTAATTCTAGCCAACCCAGACGGCGGTAATGTCTTTTCAAGTACCGAATACATCCAACAAAAACTAATGGGTGGCTACAAAGTCCACTATGTAGTCATCGGGCATTTGGCTGTTACGGTTCTGGAAAAAAACGCCCCTAGTCTGGGCAAATTATGGTACTTGCCCAAGGGTCCTGGCATCACATCAACCAAAAGCCTGTGGAATATCCTTAAATCCTTGCGTCCCCTAGCCAGAAAACGCGGGGTTTTTGCGATTCGTATCGAACCCGAACTACGACGCGAACAACAACCAACTCTATCGCGTCACGGACTAATTAAATCATCGCCGATTATCCCCAACCCGTCGACCATCACCCTCGATATATCGCGTCCACTGGACACTATCCTGGCCGAATTGCCCCAAAAAGGCCGTTATGCCATCAACCGCGCCCAGCGTGACGGCGTAACAGTCAAGCAAGTACAAGCAACCGACCAAAACTGTCATATCATGTTCGAGTTATTGTCCGAAACTGCCGAGGGCCAGTTTGGCATCCGTAGTTACGAATATTACAAATCATTCTGGCAGCGATTCGAGGCCGACGGTTACGGGCAGTTGTTCTTTGCTTACTTTGATGACCAAATCGTCGCCGGTGCCTACGCCATGACATTCGGCACCAAAAGCACCTACAAAGATGGCGCGTCTGTTCGCAAACGCGCTGTATACGGCGCCAGTCACTTGTTACAGTGGCACGTAATACAGTGGGCCAAGTTGCAAGGCGCCACCTTGCATGACTTTTGCGGATCACCGCCCAGCGACGAAATCGGCAATTCCAAACACCGACACTATGGCATTGGTTTGTTCAAAACCGCCTTTAACAAAACCGTAACAGATTACATTGGTTGCTATGACTATGTCATCGCCCCAACACAATACAAAATCTGGACAAAAATCGGCGAACGCATTGCTCGCCGATTACACCGTGCTAAACACGGTGATTCATACTACTAAACTTATTTTTTATTGCTTCGCTTTACTAGTTCACGCAGCGCAGCCCTGGTTACCTCAATATCGCTCCATGGATACGTAACACTGCCTCGTTCGATGGTTTTCTCGTGTCCTTTACCCAGGATAATCACTACGTCGTCAGGCCCAGACGCGCGCGTTAATGCAAATCCAATGGCTTCTTCGCGGTTCAAAATCAGGTGCAAGTTTTTACCTTGCTTCATACCGGCTTTTTTGGCACCTGCTGCAATTTGACGCATAATTTCGTTGCCGTCAATATCGCGGTCGTCTTCTTCGGTAATAATCAATTCATCAGCATTATGACCAGCAATTTCACCCTGTATTGGGCGCTTAGCTTCGTCGCGTCGTCCAGGTGATCCAAACACAACGACCAATTTGCCCTTAGTGGCTGGGCGCAGGCCGCTGAACAAGCGTGTAAATGCGTCCGGCGTACCGGCAAAATCTACGATGGCTTTGAATTTTTGACCTTCGTCAATAACCGTCATGCGACCCTCGACACCATCTAGCGCTGCAATGCCTTTTTCGATCTGCTGTTTAGTTAGGCCTAATTCGCGCCCAACGGCCACGGCAGCCAAACTGTTACTGATATTAAAATCGCCCGGAATATTGATGCGGATTTTATACGTATCTTTACCGATCGTCGCCGTGAATGTCGAATGGTCGCCGGCTAATTTGATACGGCTCGCCTGCAAATCACCATGTTTGAATCCGTATGTTGTTGAGCGCGGAATACTATCGACGAATTTTTGGGCATTTGGATCGTCAGCGTTAATCACACCAAATTTTCGACCATTTTTGGCGGCTAATGTAAACAAACGGCGCTTGGCGTCCAAGTATCGTTCAAAAGTTTTGTGGTAGTCCAAGTGTTCATACGTCACGTTGGTCATCACGGCGATTTCGTACGGCACACCCCAGGTGCGGTGTTGCGCTAATGAATGACTGGACGATTCTAATACCACCCACTGAACACCTGCGCGTTTAAAATCACGCAGTCGACGCTGTAATATCCCGGCCTGCGCCGTCGTGATATGTTCGATCTGAGGCTGAATATCGTTACCAATGCCATATGCAACAGTACTTAGCACGCCGACCTTAAACCCGGCCTCGTTCAGCATCTTTTGTATCAATAATGTCGTAGTTGTTTTGCCATTAGTGCCAGTCACGCCGATAATGTGCATGCCGCGCGACGGAAATCCGTAACGAATGTTGGCTATTACTGATTCTGCCAAGTGTCCGATAGGCTCGATTGCTGTAAATATTGACGTCGGAATGATCTTTTTAACAAGTTTGCGAATATTAGCCATAGAAATAGTATACCGCAGATGTAAAATTCGTTTTCAGATTATATCGCTCATGCTATAGTCGAATCATGGCAGAACCCACCACCAAGCGAATTAAAATTTGGCAGGCATTGTTAATAATTGTTAGCATTATTATTGCGGCGCCGATAGCGATGATTTCAAACTTCTATATACTCGGTCCTCTAAGAGACGTCCTAGATAGAGACAGCTTTAATAGATTAGATCTAGCGATGCGTGACCTAAATGCATCGCTAGATCATGCTTCGGCAGGACAAGAAGACTGGAAATACACAAAGGAGTGCGAATCAAGCGCCGACCATATTTGGTCTGTTGACCCATACTTATGCAGTACTCACATAATAATGAATAAAGAAGTTCACACCGCGAAGGCAATTACTCAACTACACGATAAATATTACCCCCTTATTCAAAATTCCAATATCTTTACACCAAAAGATAACCTTGCCATAACAACACCAGATATATTTGGTATTGAGTTCCAGGTGAGTAATGCGATGCAATATAACATGCTAAAACAAGACTCTAATGTTTCATGTACATACAACATAGCCCTAGGACAGATGAATCCAACCTACGACAACAACAGATATGGTAAGGACATAGAAAAATCATCAGGACTAGCAAATATGTCGATTGATTGTACAAAAAGGTCATACCGCAATTGGTATTAAAGGCTATCTAAATCTTCTCAGCCTAGCATAGGCCGTAAAGCTTAGTCCCAAAAACAACCAAGCCGTTTCAGGTATTATCGAGTTCTGGCCTTTCGCGGCATTTACTGGCCGAACGTAGTCATATTGTGCTTGTGTTACCCCATTAGACATAACACTACTACCAAGCACCTTCGGCACAGCGTAGCTATCCGCTAATGCAATCTCGGAGTCTTTAGCCGGCACGTCATCAACTGCAGTCGCAATATGGCTACCCGCAACCGACAGTGCCGGCTGATCAATAGCGACGTCCGGACGTAACACGCGAACTATCTGATAATAATCAACTGGTCTGCCAGAATATGATAATCCATTTAGGTGAATCGTGTGATACCCGTCTGGTATATCTGTCGGTAATACCACGCTAAACGACGCCCCGCCTTTTTCATTCGATACGAAGTTTCCCAATT
>Ga0265297_10011281_pt1 | contig 10974 bp, 20 predicted proteins | sample Munlanlwell13791_FD_192502 | JGI IMG/M metagenome (GOLD analysis project Ga0265297, IMG submission 192502) | Leachate microbial communities from a municipal landfill in Southern Ontario, Canada - Leachate well 137-91 | ecosystem: Engineered > Solid waste > Landfill > Unclassified | place...
TGCGCCTCACTAATTGGCTCGCAATTGCTCGCTAATTAGCGATCGAAGGGAACCATTTAGTGGAGCTAATAACAGAAGTCCCCGTAGGTACTCCGGATCGTCAGTTTTCTGCTGTTAGAGGGTTCACAATGTCCCACGATTCTCGCCTCAATTCCGAAATTTTCAGAGATCTGAACAATTTGTCGGGCAAAAGGTTCAGGAAGGTAAATTTCAAAACGGTGACCCATATTGAAAACCCTGTACATTTCCTGCCAGGGGGTTTGGGATTGTTCCTGAATCAGATGGAACAATGGCGGGACCGGGAACAGGTTATCCTTAACAACGTGAACCGCATCGATAAAATGCAGAATTTTTGTTTGAGCACCTCCTGAACAATGAACCATCCCGTGTATCTCATGGCGCAATTCCTTCAAAATGGACCTGACTACGGGAGCATATGTACGGGTTGGAGAAAGGACCAGCTTACCTGCATCCAGTCCTGTTTCAACGATCCGGTCGGTGAGGCTGATCTTGCCCGAATAGACCAGATCAGCAGGCACCATGGGATCAAACGACTCGGGGTATTTCAACGCCAGGTAATTGGCAAAAACATCATGGCGGGCAGAAGTCAGTCCATTGCTGCCCATTCCGCCGTTATATTCCTGTTCGTAAGTAGCTTTGCCTGATGAGGAGAGCCCCACAATGGCGTCTCCCGGTTGTATCCGGTCATTGGAGATCACATCAGAGCGTTTCATCCGGGTGGCCACGGTGCTGTCCACGATGATGGTCCTTACCAGGTCGCCAACATCGGCGGTTTCGCCTCCGCACATCACCGTCTCCATCCCATGGGAAGTAAGGAGTTCGGCAATTTCCCGCGTTCCTTCAATAATAGCAGAAATGACCTCGCCGGGAATCAGATTTTTATTTCTTCCGATGGTGGAACTCAGCAGAACCGGTCCGGTTGCACCTACACAAAGCAGATCGTCGGTGTTCATGATAACGGCATCCTGGGCGATCCCCTTCCATACATTCAGGTCGCCGGTCTCCTTCCAGTAGATATAGGCCAGGGACGATTTGGTACCCGCACCGTCAGCATGCATGATGGAACACCAGTCGGGATCACCGGCCAGAACATCCGGAATGATCTTACAGAAAGCCTTGGGATAAAGCCCTTTATCGAGGTTTTTTATAGCCGTATGAACCTCTTCCTTTCCGGAAGAAACCCCACGTTGAGAATATCGGTCTGCACGTTTCTCGTAATTATTTTTAATTTTTTTGTATTCTAAATCTTTGATAATCTCCTCGTAATTACAATTATCTTTAATTTTTTTTAGTATTTCATTCTCATAATCTTCTCTCATTTTAATGCCTCCTTCAATTGATTTAATTTTTCTCTTCTCTGTTCTTTAATAGAAACTTCAACGTCTAACCACGTTATTTCAGATGTTTTTTTCAAAGTAGAAAACTGCTCTTTTGCATACTTGATTACTTTTGTTCTATCAAGAGTAGTTCCGCCACTTATAATTTCAATATTTTCAAGTTCAATTTTAGACATATCGTTACTATATTTTTCTAATTCTTTGACCATAAAAATTACATCACATTGAGTCTTTACATTTGTAGCAATCATAATTTGTTCAAAACCACCTTTATAATAACCTTTTCTAAATTTAGGTTTTTCTAAACTGTCATTTTATTAATTTTTTAAGTTGTTTTAATTTTTTTCTTCTTTGTTCTTTAATTTTAATCTCGCTTTCCATTCAAGAAATATTAGTTGTTTTAACTATATGTGAAAATTTGTTTGTAGCAATCTTTTTAATAGCATCATTGAAAGAAGTTACTATGCTACCTGAAATTTCTATTTTTTCAAGATCAATTTTACTGTTAGTATATCTATCAATTTTTGTGACATAAACCAGTGCTTCATAATTTAAAGGTCCATAACTACCAGTAAATTTATAATAACCTTTTCGGATTGGCTCATCCAAACTTTGTATAATTTTTTTGGTTTTCTTCCTTAAGTTAAAATAAAGAAAACCAAAGATTAAAGAAATCAATACCAGAGAAAAATAATAATGTTTGTTGTCATATTACAAATATAATAATATTTTTAATTGATGTTTTTAATTTTAAAAAATTATTTTAATTTAAAAGAATCAATTAGAGGTTTTAAACCCAAAACATAGTCTATTGTTTTTTTATCACCAGGACAATAAAAAATAAAGCAATTTTTAATCTGAACTTCTACCTTTTTTAATTTTTCCCAATCATAATCACACAGTTCAAACAATTCTTGCGTTTGATTCTTGGATCTATTGGTTTCATTAATAAGCCATTCTACTTGCTCTTTATCAAGTTTATTCATTTTGTAATCGTTTATAAATTCAACATACACACCTACATATTATACTTTGTAAAGATAAAAAAATATCTGTAAATCACCAAATTTATTTTTATATTTTTATATATATCTTCTGAATATACTGAGATTTCATAAAAATCTCACATAAAAATAATATCAAGAATGATAATTTTAGTTATAGAAGATGATATAAATATATCTTCACTTTTTGTGGAAAGAATGATATTTTACAAATTAAGATATAAGGTTGCTAATAATGGTGTAGAAGCATATAAAATTTTATATGAAACTAAGCCAGAATCCGAATTTGATTTTGTGATAACTAATATTGGATTACCTGATGAAAATGGTGTAGAAATTATCAAATTTATAAAAGAAAAATTTAATAGTAAAATAATTGTTTACTCGGGTAAAAAACATTTCAGAGATAAATTTAATTGTGAGTGCTTTTTTTATGATAAAAAAGATAAGTCACCCGAAGAAATTATAGATTTAATAGTAAATAATAATTTACAATAGATTAATCAGGACTTTCACAATTGCCGGATGAAGAAAAGCTTGAACCACCCCAATATCTCCAAATAGATTTATTTGAATAATAACCAGATGATGCTGTTGCACCACAAGTACCATTAGTATGAAGTGTTGTTGTAGATGCGAAAGATGAATTATCACCATATCGTGTTAATGGTGTAGCATTATCACAAGCTGCTTGACCTGAAACTGTTGAATAATAAAGTGAACCAGTTATCTGATAACATGACGAATAAGTGGTTGTAGTAGTAGTAGTTGGTCCTCCAGTAGTTGTTGTAGTTGATGGACAATAAGACCAGTTTCCTTCAAATGCTGTTCCATTCCAATATCTACATATATTTTCACTAAAATCAGCATAATATCCGGCAGTTGCAAATGTTGTACAATTTGAATCATCTGTATATATTGCTGTTGATTGTGATATACTTGAATCATCCAAATCATAGTATTGCATATCATAACCACTACAAGCTGAACTACATGATGAACTACTATATCCTAAAATATGTTCTATACCACAAACTGTTGTTGAAGTTGTAGTGGTTGTAGCAGGACACGAAACAGCATCACCTATTGTTCCAGTATATGTCCAATATCTATAAATAGAACCATCGCTATAATAACCAGTAGCGGCATAAGTAGTACATCCAGCATCTGAATATATTTTCGATGCTGTTGCTAAACTTGGAGCATTTAATCTATATACAGTTTGTGAAGCTGAGCAAGATGTTGGTCCATCAAATTTATAATAATGTAAAACAACAGCATTACAAGCTAAAGTAGTTGTTGTAGTTGTAGCTGGAATCTCATCACCTAAATAGACTAAAAAAACAGTTCCACTGGCAAATTTTAATTCAACTTTAGTATCTGTATTATATACTAATTTATATCCCATAATTAAATTATATATAAATTATTTATAATCCAATTTTATGATCAAAAAATTAAAAACTTAGATTTTAAAAATTATTATATATAATTATAAATTAATTTAGATACAAATTGAAAATTAATTCTTATCAATCAAAAAATAATTTTATAGAATGAAGAATCTTAAGAAAATGTATGAAACATCTTCTTTTGAAGATGATGTATTTGATGCTGAACCAAAAAACAACACCATCTTGGAAAAAGATGAAAAAGATATTTGGGATGACAAAGACGATGAATATACTTGGACTAAAAACGAAGAAATTGAGGAGAATATTGATTATATTTGGGAAGAAGAAGAAGAAGAAAATGAAGAAGAAAATGAAGAAGAGTAAAAAAAATTAAAAAGATGAATTTTAAAGAAATTATTAGAGCTTGGTCCATTTCTTTTAACCCTACTGAATCACAAAAAAAATTAGCAGAAGAAAGAGGTAAAATTTGTGACGAATGTTCAAGCAAACTATCAATTGCTGGAATAATGCCAATATGTAAAGAATGCGGTTGTCCAATCGGTAAAAAAATTTTTACTGATAGTTATAATCCATGTTCATTAAAAAAATGGGAAAAAGTTGATATAGATTATTTTGATGAATCAAAAAGTAATTAAATATTTTTATAATGATTAATGTTGAATTGTATCCAAGTAATTTTAATTACTTGGGTATAAAATATAATATAATTCAAATTAATAAAGATAACTATGATCAATACATTTCTTTGATTAACAAAACCATACAAAATTTTAATGATGAAGTACAATGGAGTAAAATGTTTGATTTCAAAAAAGCAGTAGAAAGATTTTCAGAAGGAATGATTATGTATATTGGAATTATGAATAACCATCCTTTTGGACATTTATGGATTGAAGAAATAGAAAGCAAATTCAAAATTTTTAATGTGTTTGTTAGAAATAACGTTGAAATCAAAAATTATAATGGACAAGAATTTGTTTCAGACATAATTGATAGATTTTATAAAGATAAAATTATTTTCGCTGAGATAGATGAATGGAACACAAAATCTATCAAGATGTTTTTAAAATTAGGATTTGTAATTATTTGAAAATCATTAATAAAATTAATTTGCGTTTTTTGACAACAAAAATTTGTATGATTAGATTTTTTTCATTATTTTTGTAAAACAATTTTCAGAATAGTAAAATTATTGTCCTGTAGTGCAATGGTAACACGTATCCCTTTGGAGGATAAGTTTTGGGTTCGAATCCCGGCAGGACAACTTATTAAAAATTAAAATTATGTTAAAACATTTTATTAAAGGCTTACTGGTACTATTTATTGTTTCTATTTCTGTATATGCATTATTTAAACCAAAAATTGATGCAACTCAAAAAAATAAATATGAATATTATTACACATTAAAAATTTATTATTCTGATAACACAAATGAAATTGTTAAAACTATTTTATATAGTCATAGTGACAAAACAAATCTTAAAATGAAAATGAATGATAATGGTTTAGGCTGTATATATTTTGGTAATATTAATTATTCAGTAGTTTGTGGTATACGTAGATATGAAATTATAGAAAAAGATGTGATCGAAATTTTTGAGCAAATTGGAGAATAAAAAAAATGAGAGAACAAAGAATTGAAGGTTACTGGTATTCTAAATATAGTCCTGAATATCCAATGCCAATCGCGAATATATTAAGTGATAAAGAAGCAGAAGAGATTTATAATCTTATTCGTAAGAAGGAAGAAAACGCTAATAAAGTCCTTTATAGAGGATGGTCATGTAGCAGAATAACCGGTGAGTCTTTAGGTAATGCTGAATATTCAACAAATGAATGGTCATGGCCTGGAGATTTTTCTGAGCATTATGTTCTTAAGCATAAGGTAAAACCAACTGATGATTTTTTGAAATATATTGGGTATAAAAAATAATATTGTTCTGTGGTGTAATGGCTTAACACAAGACACCCTGAATGTCAAGATTGTGGGTTCGAGTCCCGCCAGAACAACTAAACTTAAAAATATGAAATATAAAGTAGATTCTAAAATTGATTTATCAGAAATCAAAACTTCTGAAAAAGAGGATTTTGAAATTAATTATGATTTCCAAATGGATGAAAATATAAAAAAATTATCCAAATTGCAAGATAAACTCTATGCACAAAATAAATATGGAGTTTTGATTATCATTCAGGCTATGGATACCGCAGGTAAAGATGGTACCATTAAACATGTAATGTCTGGACTGAATCCACAGGGAACCAGAGTTCATAGTTTCAAACAGCCTTCAACAGAAGAAATTGATCATGACTATCTTTGGAGAGCAAGTAAAAATTTGCCAGAACGTGGCACATTCGGCATTTTTAATCGTTCTTATTATGAAGATGTTTTGGTAGTTAGAATTCATAATTTATTAAAATCTCAGAATATTCCCGATTCTGACATTACTGAAGATGTCTGGAAAAAAAGATTTCGTCAGATAAAAGATTTTGAACGTTATCTTTATGAAAATGGTATTATCACAATTAAATTCTTTTTACATATTTCAAAAGATGAGCAGAAAGAAAGGTTGATTGAACGTATTGATGATCCAACAAAAAATTGGAAATTCTCGGTTGGTGATGTCAAAGAACGCCAATACTGGGAACAATATCAGAAATGTTATGAAGAAGCTATTAATGAGACATCTACTGAATATGCTCCTTGGCATGTTATTCCAGCAGATAAGAAAAAACAAGCTAGACTAGCTGTGTCTCAAATAATTATTGATACTCTTAAAGAATTAAAATTGGAGTATCCCGTTGTAAGTCCTGAGCAAATTGAAACGTTGAAGCAGATTAAAAAGCAATTAGAAAGTGGAGAAATTTAAACAAACTACACAAAAAATCATATGATAAAGTATGAAACCATACGGATTAAGAAACAAATTCATTTATAATTATACAGATTGCCATCCTAAAAAATTAGGTAAAGGATGGGCAAATTGGTGGGAAGTTGAATTAAATACCGTAAAAAGCAAAAAGTCCGCAAGACAAAAAATTAAAAAGTTACTCAAAAAATATAAAATAAAATATGAATCATATAAACGAAATAAGTTTAGAAGATATACATAAAAGATTTGAAGAAATCAAAAGTGAATTGACACATGATGGTTATACCGGTGATATGACTGATGAACATGTGTTGAATGTTATTATTCATGAAATTTTGAATGATTTATATAAAATTGAAGATGAAGTTCAGAGACGTAATGAAATAAGAAATGCAATTCTTAATATGTTCTGGTTTGGTTATTATATGAAATGAACTACTACTACACTAAAGATGTAGTAGTTTCAGGAACACTAGGTTCCATCTTTTTAAGCGTTTCATTGCTTGTACCTAATTTTTTAGGATTTATTTTTGCTCCACGCTCGTAATCAGACGTTCCATCTGATATATTTTTAATTCCTTCTTGAAATTTAGGAATGAATAACAAATTATCTTCATTTCTAACGAACTGAGGACAAGTAAATGAATTTTTGGATTTTTTTGATTTAAAATTAGGAAATTTGATTCTTTTATTAAAGAAATTTTGGTATGTTTGATCTAGACACTTCAATGAATACTGAAGTGATTGGCTATTAACTTCTTTAAGCCATTCAGTATCATCATTTTGTTTTAGTTGTGTTAGAGATTTTGATTGTTGGTTATAGGTGATTGATTTTTTGTTATTAAGGTATTCTTGTTTTCTTTGGTTAAGGAAGTAATTGATGACCATCTAACAGAGCCAAAATGTTTATTCAGTGATGTTTTTTGTTCCTGTGTTGGTTCTAACCTGAATTTAAATGTATATTTAATTACTTTCACTTAAACAAAGTTTATTTTTTTGTATAAGTATATATAATTAAAAAAATATGGGTTTTTGCCAAAAAGTCAAATTAATCAAACTGCACTAAAGATATAGTTGTTTTCTTTGAAGAATCAATATAAATAATGATTAGATTTGCGTTCAAATAAAATTAAAAATGAAACCTTTACTCAGAGTTATTGTTGGAAGCCAATCTTATGGTACTGCCGTTGAAGGTAGTGACACCGATTACAAAGGCGTTTATGCTCAAGAAATTGATGAATTGATTGGCTTTGGCTATAAGGAACAGATTAACAATAATAAAGATGATGTAGATTATGAAATCAGGAGATTTTTAGAATTACTTGAAACTGCAAATCCAACTGTTCTCGAAATGCTTTTCAGTCCAGAAGATTGCATCGTTGAAAGGCATCCTGTTTTTGATATTCTTATGAAGAATAGAGATAAATTCTTAACCAAAAAATGTTTATACTCATTTGGTGGATATGCTATTGCTCAAATTAAAAAAGCAAAAAGCCTAGATAAGAAAATGAATTGGGAAAAAGATAGGGTTACTCGCAAAACTCCTATTGATTTTGTCTATGCTTATATTGATGGTAAAACTATACCGATCACCAAATTTTTGAAAAACAATAATTTGATTCAAGAGAAATGTGGCTTAGTTGCTCTAGATCATTTCAAAGATTCTTACGCTCTTTATTATTCTGATAAATTTAATTATAGTGGACTAATTATTGAAACTTCAAATGATTTGAGATTGTCTGCAATTCCTAAAGGTGAAAAAGCATTAACTATTGTTTCTTACAATAAAGATGCCTATATTACTCATTGCAAAGATTATAAAGAATATACCGAATGGCTTAAAAATAGAAACGTTCAGAGATATGTTGATATTGCTAGTCATAACCAGAAGATTGACGGTAAAAATTTATTACATTGCAGAAGATTGTTGGATATGGCAGTTGAAATTGCAGAAACTGGAAAACTGAATGTTCGAAGACCAAATGTTGATTATCTTTTAAAAATTAGAAAAGGATTGGTTTCTTTGGATGAGATTATCGATAATGCTGAGAAAGATATTAAAAATTTAGATAAGTTGTATGCTAATTCCAATTTACCGGATAAAGTTGATAAAGAATTTGTTAATGAAATTCTATTGGAAATCAGGCATAAACTGATGAATGAATAATGACAGGTTTAGAATTGTATATTAGAGATGATAACTTTTTTTATTGTTATAAGCAGAATCACGATGGTGATAGGCTTAATAAATTTTTAGATAAAAAAAGTTATCATATTTTTAAAATGTCTCCTGAACAAATTATTAATGAATTTCATAACAATTATTTTTTTATTGAGTCAGAAATTAATTATAAAGATGATTTAAAATATGGTATTAAGATTCCGAATGATTTAATAAAATTTGATGATTTTTATGAAGTATATTTAGAAATAAATAAATACATTCAAAAAAATTATAGTGATTACGATGAAGATTGTGGTGATTACGTTTATATAGATTTAGTAAATCAGAGAATGGAATATTCAGATAAAAACGAAAATAGTGATTCAACTGGTAATAATATTAAGGATGAAGATTGTGGATGTATTTAAAAATATATAACTGAGTTTCCGTATTTTTCTTTTATATACTCTTTTAAACTTTTATTTTTTATTTCAAAAATATTTTTTATCTTTGTAGAAACAATTAAACATTAAAAATTATGGGAACGGGTATGTATATTTTTTTCGGTTTTCTTACACTATTTGGAATAGTAGGACTTTTTAATCTTCTTACTAAGATTGGTAACGACAATAAAAAAGAATTACTTGACGAAATGTTTGAAAATGATGATATTTCTGCAACAGTTTATAAAAAATATAAAAAATAAAAATATGAGTTATAATCTTGATAATTTTAAGGTAAAGGAACTTGAGAATTTTCGAATTCCAGTAAAAAATTTTACTAAGAAAGATTTTGGTAAGCCGAAAATAGATTTGGAAACCAATGAAATCGAATTTGAAAGCAAGATGTCCGAAATTGGTGAAATTAAAGGAAAACTTGTGGATGGATTTGTTGAAGTGAAAAAAATCAACATATATGGTGATGGCTCAGGATATTTTATGAATACAGTAGGTGATGAACTTTTGAAGAATAGCACTGGTACGTTGGTTGCTACATTAGTTTGGGAAGATGGTGATTCCGTTGAAAGGCTTACTATTATCGACGGTATAGAAAAAAGAGAAGAACTTTAAAATAGAAAAAAAATAATATTTTTTTTAGAATATATACAAAAAAAAACTTTATTATATTTACACTATATAAAATTGAAATAAAAACGAAATGAAAAACTACAATAACATAATGAATCTAGGACTGCTCTTAAACCTATTGTTATCAAACAAGTGGACTGAGCGAATTATGCTATTGTAATATCTATATATTCAGCGCAAAAACCTCAGTCAAAAACTGAGGTTTTTTGTTTTTATATAGTTCTTTGAAATATGGTCCTGTGGTGGAAATGGCGATACACGTTAGTCTTAAGAACTAATGCCCTTTGAGGATTGAGAGTTCGAGTCTCTCCAGGACTACATAAATGGATCGGTAGTAGAATTGGTTTATACGATAGGCTCAAACCCTATGGCACACATTAGAAACAAAAAAGAAAAACGACATTATTTTTGTGAATGTGGTAAAGAAATAGCAAAATATTCAAAACGCTGTCCTACTTGTGATAAGATTAAGCAAAGAAAAGTTAAGGATAGACCAACTAAAGAAGATTTGATATTAATGATTGAAAGTACATCATTAGAAGCTGTTGGTAGAAAATATGGAGTATCTGGAAATGCTGTTAAAAAATGGTTAAAATAAAAAACGGTAAGTGAATTTCACTTACCGTTTTGGGGCTGACCACCAATCTTCAATATAAACAAAGATAAATTTTATATCGGTTTAAAATTTAAATGTTTATATTCCGGTTAATTTTTTTCTAGAAATTTTTCAATAGCTTCTTTTATTAAACCTACTGTTAATTCAATTATATCGTGAATTAAAAAATCACTATTATTCTTATCATTCCAAGGATGTGATACTTTGATAGATATTTTATTATCAGGTTTAGCATTTAAAACTTTAATACCGTCATCTATCATTATATCAGCATACTCCCACTTATTTGCTGATTGATCAGCAAAAAATATTTTATCATATTGAAAACCATTTTCATCTAACCAAATTTTTGCAGCAGTTTTAGCTTCAGGTGTTGGCTGATTTGTAACTATGTATAAGTCATGACCCTGACTTTTAACATAATCGTAAATTTTGCTGATAGTATCCACTGCACCA
>Ga0265297_10011282_pt1 | contig 10973 bp, 5 predicted proteins | sample Munlanlwell13791_FD_192502 | JGI IMG/M metagenome (GOLD analysis project Ga0265297, IMG submission 192502) | Leachate microbial communities from a municipal landfill in Southern Ontario, Canada - Leachate well 137-91 | ecosystem: Engineered > Solid waste > Landfill > Unclassified | place...
ATCGTTCATCCACCCGCTTTTGGCACAAGGCCAGTCTTCAGAAAATCTACAGTGCCCACCCGTAACAAATTCACAGGATAGTCGTGGACTTGTCTTGGAGACCATTCGAGGGGGACGTCACCAGGAGTATGTCTCCATTGTTTTTCAATTTTCAAAAAGCATCGCATTTGAAGGACCGGTAACCGAGGGCGATGTGCTGCATCTGCTCCTGCGAAATGTATCAACCAATCTGACTCCCTTTCGAAAATACAACACATTTGATTCATGGGTGAAACTGGAAAAGGCAGGAGCGGATCTTGCCGTTCGAATTGGTCTTCCCGGCGGCTTTGTAACAGCGCGTGCATTTCCGATGAAAGATCCTCATCGCCTCGTGGTCAATATCTATGATAAGGCCAGAGAAACGATAGCGAAAGCTCAGATGCCGGCCCCGCTCCTTCGGGTCTCAACCCCTCCTAAGTCCAGGCCGTTGATTTCGGCTGACCAGGATCCTTCCCTTGTTCCCAATGGGACCCAATTCGCTGACACTGAAACCGATCAGGACGGCGTTGCGGAAAATTCCCCGAACGGCGAAGATACAGGAGATCCGCAGGTTGGCAAGGCGCAAGGCAAAGGGGCAGTTGGCGGGGGAGCCATCTCCGGGTCTGACAGCGGTGCGGGAATCGGTTCTGCCAGCGGGGGCGTGAGTTCCCCCTCCAAGCGATACCGGGTCAAAATTACTCCCAAAGTAAGCGTTAAGGGAGAATACGATGACAATATCTATTTATACAAAGACAATAAAAAGGGGGATTTCATCACCACGGTTTCGCCCGGTTTGTTGATGTATATCGATTCGGGCAGGACCGGCCTCGAACTGGAGTATACCTTCGGCTGGGTGAGATATCATGACCTGTCTGAAAACGACTTTGTAAGACATAACGGTCGCCTGAAATTTTGGCAGCGATTGAGTCGGCGTCTCACCTTCAACCTCTCGGACAGCTACCTAAAATCCAACGATCTCTTTGATCAGGATCTTCCCCCGGATCTGAGATCGCAACGGATCCGGCATAGCGCGGCCCCTTATCAGAGAAATGATTTCGATGCGAATCTGGAGTATCGTTTCGGGCCTCAAAGCCGTCTTTCCGTCGGGTACCGGCATGGCTATCTGGACAACGAAGATCCTTACCTGGAAGACGTTGTCGAGCACAGCCCTTATGCGAAAATGTCCTACTGGGTCAATAATAAAGACGGCTTTGAACTGGGATATGAATACAGACGATTCGATTACACGTTGGGGGAGAGTTATGGCAACAGCCGTGTGGACCTGGATGCCCATGACGTGGATGTGGCCTACATGCATCGATTTAGCCGTCGATCCACCATCCGTGTCCGTTATGGTTTCGCCAACAGGAACTTCAAGGGGATACCGGTAAGCTATCACATACACGACGGCGGGGTTGGTTTTGAATACGGTTTTTCTCCATCGACAAATCTGGCTCTCGAAATCGGCTATTTCAGCCCGACCGGTATCGACATCAACCCGGGGCTTGAATACACCGCAAGGTTTGAGAAGAGATTCAGGCGGGGACGGGCCTTCGCTTCAGCCCAGAGCGGTTGGGATGAAGGTTTCATGGATGTAGAACCCCGGGCCTTTACACGGTACTGGGGCGGTGATGCGGGCGTGGAATATGAACCGGTTCAGGACCTTCAGGCCTATGCTGGCGTGGATTACCGAAAGAACGATTATGCCGGAGATGCCTTCCGAGGAAGCCAGGAAGACGACGATACCTTTGGTGGGCGGTGTGGCGTCAGATACCGGTTTCTCCGCTGGTTCTCCGCCGATCTGGGATATGCACACCGGCGGCGGGTCAGCAAGGATCCGAATAATGAATATGGGGACAACCGGTTTACGTTAACGGTTACCGCATCAAAGCCGCATCCGTATAGCTGGGAGTTTTAGGGTGGATGGAGTTACTGAAGTTGATTGATTTCATTGGGTTAGTCGGGTTAGTGGAGACGGTTTTTGCTTAATTCTTGTAAGCGTTCACAGGTTCCGAGTTCAGCGAACCCCTGAACCTTTGGACCCGTGAACGGTTACTGATTTATTGTCCCAAAACTCATGACAAGCTCAACAAACTCAATCACTCTGACGGGGTTGGCAGAGGTTCCAGTTTCACTCTTCGGTTCAAGGCCCGCCCGGCATCAGTCTCGTTGGAGGCCTTGGGTGTTGAAAACCCATACCCCACAGTCGAAAGCCGGTCGCTTCGGATTCCCTTGCTTATCAGGTACCTTTTAACTGCCTTGGCCCGTTCTTCGGAGAGCTTTTGGTTGTAGGCCCTGGTCCCGATATTGTCGGTATGACCCTCGATCACTATTCTTAAAGCTGGGTTATTGTTCAGTACTGCCGCCACTTCATCAAAGATCGGATGAAAACAGGGCTTGATTTCGTGTTTGTTAAAATCAAAAAAGGCCTGATCGATGACCCAGCAGCCTTCGCTGTCGACCCTTGCCCCTTTAGGGGTTCCGGGGCATTTGTCCAGGTAGTCGGGTACGCCGTCACCGTCTGTATCCAGCGGACAGCCCCGGCTGTCTACCATCACACCCTTGGGTGTTCCCGGACATTCATCTAAATAATCGGGTACGCCGTCCCCATCCGTGTCAAGAGGGCAACCTTTGGCGTCGACCGCCACTCCGAGGGGGGTTCCGGGACATTCATCGATCTCGTCGGGGACGCCGTCGCAGTCTGAGTCTTTTGGTCCGGTCGCTGAGGCAAGATAATTGCGGATACGGACACTGTTAAACAAGGCCGTCACCTCTTTTGTAACGGCGCCATCGCAGCTATCGTGAAGGTCAATGGCATAGTTGGTACCACGAAAGTCGAGTACGTCCCCATCGCCGGTTACCACCCTGAGATTGAGGCTGCAACCGATCTCCCTGGCCTTCCAGTTTAAAGACGCCTCTGTTATGGCGAGTTGGAGTATTCTGGGCGCCCTCTCTGCAAGGTGTATGTCCTCTTCTTTTAGCGCGATTTGGATGGATTTGAACTGTTCCGTCCATTCGGAGACAGAAGCGGAGAACCTGAGCATGCCAGACGTGTCCTCAATTATGGCAATCCCTTTTCTTTTGAGTTCGTCTTTGAAAAGTCCCATAACCGTATCGGCCGGCCGTGAACTGACGATGTAGATCTCAGTCGAACCGGAAATGTCTCTTGACACCTCTTCTGGCACACCGGGTCTCTTTTCCACAAACCTTCTATTGTCGATCCTATACCCCTGGGGAAGCGTTGGGCAATGGTCACGATAATCCGGGAGACTGTCTGTGTCTGAATCCAATGGGCAGCCCCGGCTGTTAGTTTTTACGCCCTGCGGGGTCCCCGGACATCTATCCACATGGTCAGGAACCCCATCTTTATCCGTGTCCAGAGGGCATTCCCTGGAAACTGCCCCAATAAAAGCAGAACTATTTTCGTCAGGGGTTACATATAGTCTCAGGATCAAGGGAAGGTCATCCTCGACCGAAACACCCCTCCGTTCAAGTTCCTTTGTCACAAGGCCTACGGCTGTATCTGTCCACATCTTCAGATTTCCCCGCCACGGATGTGTGAATGCACCCAGCAGGGTCCAGTCCGTATTGGTTTGTGCATTGATTATGGCGACCCGTCTTGTGACATTAAATTCAGGTTTAAGGATCATTCCAGGTTTTATGGGAATCTGTCGAGGCGTATAGAATCGATCGGAGGCCTCGGGTTCGTAATATGTGCGGTGCTCACAGCCCCACGACATGATCCATCCGGACAGGATCAACAGCCCTAACAACAAGGATTTTACCATGTAAGCCCCATTTCAGGTGATGCGATCGGAGTTGCGATCGACGATGTGGGATTAAATAATTTCCCAAAGAACAGATTGGTTAGGACATTTCACTTTGCGTTCTTTGCGCGAAATTCTGTCATTTTACAAATGCATCGATGTTGATGGCCTCGTAAGAATTCACAAAACACCATTCCCCGTCATCCCCGCGAATGCCGGAATCCGGTATAGTCAATTAGACCCCTGGACCCCGATTTTCAACAGAGTGGCAGTGCCTTATCCCATCGTTTTCTATCGCAAAAAACAACAAATCTCTTTGTCTTTCGGTAAGCCCATTCCGTTGACTGACACAGAGACACAAAGGCACAAAAAAAAACAAAAATAATTCATGTTAACGCCCTAACATAAAACCGCTTTGTGGCTTTGTGTGAGTCCCGCCGTAGCGGGATTGGTTGCGGGTGTCCGCGTTAGGGATCCTTCGGTGTTGATTTGATGCCAGTCTACTGTTCCTGCATGGAGTGCTACGGTTTTGTTGGTTCCTCACTCTTGGGCAGAATAACATCTGTATTGATGACCCATGTGCCCCCTTTGCCTTCACATGTGACCTGATCCTTTGCCACTGGAATCCATATCCCCCCTTTGGCTTCGCAGTCGGCAGGATTTTCTGCCCTGGGAACCCACTTATGCCCCTTCTCCTTGCATGCCTTTTCACCTGTTTCGGGGAGCCATGTTCCGCAGTTCTTTTCACATTCGGCCCTGTCCCGTCCCTCGGCTCCTTCACACTGCGCCATTCCAACCCGCTTGCCTTGGGAATCCATACAGTACCCGTCGTCCGGTCCCCCCTCAGGCCCTCGACAATAGGCCGTATCGGCCTCTCCATCGGGCCCCCGGCAATAGGTACATCGATAGGCATCCCCCCGCAGGCCTTCTCCAGTTCCCAGGTTGACAAATACATGCGTCGCTCCGATTTCAGCGGCATTGTCCAACAGTTCGTTGAGAGCGTTATTGTAGGCGACATCGCGCCACGCCAGGTAGGAAAGGCAACACCCACCCCAGAAGAAGGATGCACCCCTTACATTTCCAAGGAATTCACATTCCGATTCAACCCGCTGGACCTGAATAGCGGAAACCATGTACACCCTTGATGCCCGTGTGGAGAGATCGGATGCGCAGGAAGTCACAATCAGCGAGATGAGCAGACAGAGGAGGGGGACCATGCATTTCATATGAAATGCTGTTTTTCTCTTCTTGTTCATAAGAATCTCCGCACGGACGAGGCTACTTCCGATGTCTCCAGGATGTGGAGTCGCACCGTGAAGGCACATTGAGTTGTCTAATTGCCTGGCCGGATTATATGGACAGGGGATTTCCCTGTCAAGCCGGGATTTTTGCGTGAGTTTCAGGTTGCTTCCATGTCCTATCCAGGTCATATCTTCGGGATATGACCCAATATGGGGATATCGATGGCTGTGGTAATATCTTTTTCGTGGCGAATAGGGCTTTTCAGAAAATCAAGGCCGAGGGCGATCGCGATGCCCATCCCAAGCCCTCCCAGTATCCCCGCCAGCAGGATCTCATATTTTACCGTCTTTGCTGGGGTCCCCGGTGAAGTAGGGGAATCCAGTAACTTGATGTTTTCTGCGATCCCTGCTTCCTCCATCTGCAGTCTGAGAAAGACCTGGTCCAGATAGTCAAAACGTTCTTTGGCGCCCTTTACCTGACCCTGCAGTCGTTCAAACTCCGACTGGAGTTCCATATCGCCCAGGCCCACCTCAGGGCTGAGGAAGGGTGGAATTTCGTAGAAATTTCTGAAGTCCGTCAGCTTTTTTGCCGCCTCATTCAGGTGCTTGAGGGCGGTATCCCTTTGCTCTGAGGCAAATGCCTTCTCAATTCGAATCGCTTTCTTGTTTTCCTCCAGATTTCTGGCCATCCATACAGAGATATAGCTCTTGACAATGATGGGCGCCACGTTTTTGTTGGCGGACGTTGCGGTTATCCAGATCATGGCATTTTTGGATTTACTCTTGATGATGACCCTCTTCTGCAGCGCGGCGATGTGTTCCTTTGTGGTTTCCTCGACAGAGACGGGTATGGGTTTTCGAGCGCGCGGCGTATCGGAAGAGAGGAGCCGTTTAAGGCCAAGCCAGTTTTTCAGGACGTTTTTAAGCCCGGCGATGATCTGCTCATAAGGGTCGAGATTGATATCCAGATCCTCCTTGGCTTTTTCAGGGAGTATCGTGAGTACCTCTGTGACCAACGGGATGCTTCTGAGGGATTCCGCTTCAGAAAGGACATAGGTTTCATTGGCCGTCCTGGGGACCATGGGATTGGCTTTTTGGGCCCCGGAAGAGATCTTGGAACGGGGTTCCTGCACCAGCAGACTGGCAATGCTGTAGAATTCAGGTTTGATGAATGAACTCAAGGTGAGGGAAACCATAGACCCTGAGATGAAGAACGCTATAACCAGCCATTTCCTCTCCAGGATCGGCGTGAGGTATTTTGCCGTCAAAAAAGAGATGTCTAACGGCGATTGTTTGGCTTCTGTCTGCCCATTCATATCTTGAGACCGATCACGGGTTCAATGAAGTCCACTGCACTCCTTCCCAATTGACCTTGTAAAAGGTTCAACGATGGGACATACTGCTATTATAATTGGTGGTTATACACGATGGCATCTACATCTCCACCGCCATCCCTGATGCTGTCCACTGCGTCCGCCAGCATGGCCTTGGTCGTCATTTTGTCTTGAACTACGAGGATCACCATGTCGCACAGAGTGCTCAGATAAACGGGGTCCACATTATTAATATTGCTGATCAGGACGGGCGACGTGTCTATGATAATCAGTTCAAACTCGCTGCTGATGTCCTGTAACATGTGCTTTATAAAAGAACGATTGAGAAAAAACGACAGCTCAGTGCTGGGCTCGCCAGCCGTGATGACCTTCAATTCCGCAAGGCCGGTGTCCTTTACGGCATCTCGCCAATCCATCAGGTCCATTGCGACTTCATTGAAACCGCCTGGCAGTGAGAGGCCGAATGCCTTATGAAGAAAGGGACGCCGCATGTTCAGATCGATGAGAAGCACACTCATGTTGGTGAAGTAGGCGGCATTAAAGCCCAGTACGGAGACCAGAAAGGTATTGCCGGCATCGTCGTGCGGACTGGTGATCAGGACCGTTTTTTTCTTGTTCGCCTGAAGCGCCTTGACCACATTCTCTCTGATCCTGTTAATTTCTGCATATCGATAGGCCTTGCTCAGCTTGTCTCTCAGCTCGTTGCCTATTTCGGGTGCGCTTTCAGAGGATGGCGGGGAAGGCTGTTTCTGTCGCGATGGCTGTTCGAACGCTGGGACCTGGCCGTCCTTGTAATCTTCCGGCCGAACGCCCAGGTCTTTCATGTCAATTCCGGTGAGAGGGTTGATGCGGTCAACGTCTTCCTGCCTGAACCCGGTCTTTGGTCTTCCTTTCAGGATGCTGATGTCATTCAGATCAATGCCCTTAATGGGACTGACGCTGGAAAGCTCCACCTCCTCGCAGGGCGCATCTTCCTTACCGGGCCTGGGGATAGTGATGCATTCCATGTCAATCCCCTCAAATGGATCGACATCAATCGGTTTCGGGATTGACCCGAATAGATCACTGGACGTGATCTCCGAATCGTCGCTACTTTCTGGCGTTTTCTTTCTCGACAATTTGTGCGATTTCCTTTGCCAGCGCTGCGTGGTCCTTTGCGCCGTACTTGGCGGGGTCAAATTCAAATATGGTTTTGCGTTTCATGTGCGCACGGTCGATGTCCACATTGTGCCGAATGGTGGTTTTAAAAACATAAATCCCTTTGCTGGAAAAAAAATTAATGATCCTTTCACGGTTCTTGACGTAGACGTTCGCCCTCGAATCATATTTGGTGAGGAGTACGCCCATCAGCCTCAGCTTACCGTTCTGGCTCCTTATATTCTGCAGTATTCTCAGAAAGGTGGCGAGGCCGTCCAGGGCAAATTGATCCGAAGTCGGGATCGGCACAATCGCATAATCCGAAAGCATCAGGGCATTATTGACCATGGCGCCGATATTGGGCGGCGTGTCAATGAGGATAAAATCATATTTGTCCAATCCGCTGTCGTGCCTTGAGAGCCTCAAAAACCCCAGAATAGAATCGGGCGTGTTTGCTGCGGTCCTTTCCCATAGCATGCACCGAATGGTATTGGGGATGACATCGACATTGTCATTCGAGGTGGTGCAGGCCATGGAAGAGAGGTTCGCTTCTTCCACCGGGGCCTCCAACGCCTTTACCAGGGAAAACTGCTCCCTCAGTCCGATTTCCTTTAAAAGAATAGATGTACAGTTTCCCTGGGGGTCGGCATCTATCACCAGGACGCGATAGCCTTCTCTGCCCAGGGCGTCAGCAAGATTCACAACAGTCGTTGTCTTGCCTACCCCCCCCTTTTGATTTCCAAAGGTGATAATTTCTGGCATAGCGTTTCTCCAAAATAAAAGGCATGTTTTCACTAAATTTTCATATCATGCCCAAATGAAATGAGTGCAAGCTTTCCTCGTTGGATCTGTCTCTGTAAGTGCGGGTTTACCCGCACAGCATGGGGCTAACATCCCGATTGAGAGGCTAAACCCGCACCTACCCCCGCGTCTATACATGGTTGTTACTGGCCCGAAACAAAAAAAGCTACACTCAAATGAAATCAAGGAAATCATAAATTGATTTCAAATAGGTGTCAAGCCAAATTTGTTCTTTTCATGCAAAGAAGGCCCTAAAAAGGAAAAACTATGAAGGTTTATACTATAAGACTACTTTGTAACAATTTGTTTAAACATTATCTTAAAATTATTAATGGGTCAAATAGGCATAAGTAGGAACACATCCAATATAGGAGTTTTACAAATATGGTCATTGCAATATGATGAATTCGTGAAGGGGTCCCCTTTTATGGGTGATCAATATTCCCAGATGAAGTTCTCAGGAAGGTCTTTATAAGGTGATCCCGAGTTTCGCCGAAATACGTTCCCACCACAGATGGAATTCAAGCGCTCGTGGGCAGGAGCGGCTTTCGGCGCCACTTGTTCTGACCTGCACAAGGCAATCCCCCCGACCTATTGAGATGATGCGCTTCAAGAAGTGAATCGTATGAATTTGCTTGCCTTATTTGAGGTGAGCAAAACAGGGATTCGCGCATAAGCTTGCCTGATAAATCGGAATTATAGTATAGTGGTCCCCATCAATTCAATAGGTTAGCATCGGGATGCTGGTCAGTGGATGACGTACGATAGGATGAACAGGTTGCTGGAAATTTGGAACTGGAAACTGGAAGATAGGAAACGGATCATTTTCTTTATCCTGTTTTGCCTGGCGCTGACGCAGGGCTGTCTTTTTGAGGACAGCCAAGAGGAGGCGACACGGCTCTATGAATGTGGACTCAACGCCCTGGATGAAGAGAAAATGAATAAGGCCCTATCCTGTTTTCAGCAGGCTGTGGAAAAGGACCCGGGGCATGCAAGGGCCCACTTCCAGTTGGGACGCCTTTATCTGAAGTCAAACCAGATGGATTCGGCGGAAGAAGAATTCAGCGCCGCCTTGAGGGAGGATTCAAGCCTTACAGATGCCGGGAGATCGCTTGCGCGGTTGTTTTATCAGAGAGGGGCCTATGAAAAGGCAGTTCCGATCTACAGGAAACTGGTAGAAGGTCGCGATGAGGACCCGGAGGCCCGCCTGATGTTGAGCAATTCTCTGCTGGCCATAGGCGACAAGAGCGCGGCAAGAGAGATGATGGAAAAGGCCGCTGCCGATTATTCGAAGGATATATCCATCCAGATCGCCCTTGCTACATTCTATGAAAAGGCCGGCCTCCATGAACTGGTGGAGAAAACGCTCCTGAAAATCCGGGATGATTTTCCGAAATCGTCCCGGCCATACGTGGCCCTGATGGACTTCCATATGCGCCAGGGTCAATTGGACCAAGTGGAGAAGACGGGAGGAGCGGCCGCTAAAAAGGGGTTGATTGATAAAGATCTGCACCACCGCCTCTTCGTCCTTGAGAATAAGCGTAAAAATCATCAATCCGCTCTCCGTCATCTGGAGGCTGCCGTCAAACTATCCCCTGACGACCACGACATGTGGGTGCTTCTGGGAGATTATCTCCTCTTCCTGAAAATGTATCCCCAGGCTCGAGAAGCCTATGAAACGATTGAAAGGAAGTGGCCTGATTCGAGGCAGGTACAGACCAGAACTGCGGAGGTCTATATGGCCGAAGGCCGCTATGACGAGGCCCTGAAATATATTGAAAATATGCTTTCCAAAAATCCCGCGGATGCCAGGGCTCATCTCCTTCGAGGGATACTGTGGATACAGGAGGGAGATACTGATAAGGCCCGGGCCGAGATCCTGAAGGCCCGTGAGATCGATCCTGAATCGGCAGAGGGGCATTATTTCTACGGATTGAGCTTTTTGAAAGACCAGGAATATGAGCTCTCACTGCCTGAGATTTTGCGGGCCGTCGAAAAGCGACCTGATTCTATGAAGGCCCGTTTGGCCCTGGCCTACCTTTATTTTAAGACGGACCAACTCCTCCTGGCGTTGGACGAACTCGACCAGATCCTGAAATCTAAGCCCGGCAACCAGCAGGCCAGGACCCTTCGTGCCGCCGTTCATATTCGGCTCAAGGACTATGAAGCGGCGGCATCTGATTACCGGTACCTGATTGAAAAAAACCAGTCCACACTCGAGATCCGCTTCCATCTGGCTGAGATTTATAAGGCCCAGGGAAAACTGGACGATGCACTGAAGATCGTCGAGGGTGTATTAGCGCAGCAGCCTGATTCCCTCAAGGGGGTGGAACAAAAGGCAACCATTTATGCTGAAAAAGGTGCATATGGAAAAGCCATAGAGACGTGCGACAGCTATCTGAAGAAGCGGCCGGACGATTTGCAGATCGGCATGTTAAAGGCTGTGATACTGCTAAAACAGGAAAAATACGGGATGGCCGAAGACGCCCTGACCCGCTTAATCGAGAGAAACCCTCAATCCTACCGGCCCGTGATGTTGATGGCAAACAGCTTGAGAAAACAGAAAAAATACAAGGATGCGCTCCTCTACTATCAGAATGCTGTCGACAGGGACCCAAACGCCATCGAGGCCTATATGGAAATGGCCTCTCTTTATCAACTTGTGGGCCAATTTG
>Ga0265297_10011284_pt1 | contig 10971 bp, 11 predicted proteins | sample Munlanlwell13791_FD_192502 | JGI IMG/M metagenome (GOLD analysis project Ga0265297, IMG submission 192502) | Leachate microbial communities from a municipal landfill in Southern Ontario, Canada - Leachate well 137-91 | ecosystem: Engineered > Solid waste > Landfill > Unclassified | place...
GTGACTCTGGCTCTTCAATAGCAAGCAGGACTCCTCCATGAAAAGCCTTAGCATAAGCATGCGCAAAGGCTAAGGCAAGAATCTCCTCTTCTCCTGTCCCTAACTCTTCTAACGTTCGCGTTTGACCATTTTCATTAGCCTGAAGTCGTAACGCGTGGAAAAAATTAACAGGATTATATGCTTCAAAATCAATATCTAAACTATACGTCATCGATGACACTAATTCTTTAAAATCATCTCTTAGACTGTCTCGGAATAATTTAAATTCTGGAATTTTTTGAAATTCACTTTTAATCTCATCAAATTTAGTTTCCAAATTACTCTTTACGATTCCATTAGATTGCATTGCTCTATGAAACCGAATCATTAATTTACTTAACATAGTTGACTTTGATATATAACTAAGCTGGTATGAAAGCCTTCTATCTGCAGTAACTGTAATGCAGATAAGATCGGATCTCTCTTCATTTCTGGGCCATTTCTCTGAGGCATACTCATCTATACCTACAAAATTAATTGGCTCATCTACGCTGGGATTGTAAGACCATTTGACTTGATTAAATCTGCCTAATTTTTCTGAAAAATCTACCTTAATTTCTATTGCTTGCTGCCTATTACGAAAATAAAACTCGTTATCCTCGGGATTGTGATATTTTGGATACATTTCACCTAGAATCAAATCAATTGCTTTAATAATATTTGATTTTCCTGCATTATTTTCACCAATTAAAACAACCGGAATATTATCTGGAAAATTTATCTCTACATGATCAATCGAACGGTATTTATCTATTATAATTTTAGATATATTCGCCATATCACACTTTAGTTAAGCACTTTTGGGTTTCCCGGGGACGGTCCTTTTGGTGCCAGCCTTTATTTTGAGGGTGGCACCTTCTAGGATGGCACCGATGCTATAAATTGTTTTTCATCCAATCGGTAACTTCTTTTGATATATTGGAAGTGCCCCAATTTGTATTTTTAATCTCGATTACTAAAACCTTATCATTTTGATTAATCCGATCTTTGATACCATCTCGAATTTTTGAGGCCTCTACTTCGGCCTTAATAATCCAAGTTGATGGAGAAGGCCGGGCCCATAGAGGAGCCGTTTTTAAAAAAGTAAACAAATTTGTATAAGATGATTCCGGCAAATTAAGATGGTAAATAATTATATATGATTTCATATGATTTTGCTATTTACCTTGCATTGTCTGGTTATCCACGCTACCTTTATCATTTAACGATTTGTTGTTTGAATTTGCATCCGCATTGCCATCAGAAGTAACTTGCTCTGCTGATGTAACATCGACAGAACAAATTAAGTCTTTTACAGAAATCGAGAGATCTTCTTTCGGCTTTACTAAATCTTGCTCCTCTTTAGCTGCGCCGTCTTTTAACTTCTTAACTTCTTCAATCAAATCTTTGTTAAATTTAACTTCTAGATATTTACTGGCATGCTCTATAAAGCGGTCTGATTGATACATATAGAAAACGACGTCAGCTTTATCCTTTATTTCTGTCTTGAGTTCATACCGTGCCCCCACAGTTTTACCTCCAACAACACACCACCAATCCTCTGATTTTTCAGCGGTTACAAAAATAATTGGTTTTTTGGATTCTTTCGCTTTATCAATTACTTGGAACCATATTATCAAATCGCCGAATTTCCTTGTACCGGTTTTATCGTCTTTGTCTTTTTCCTTGTCTTTATATCCCGGCGGAATTTCCTTGTTATATCTAGTTTGTCCTTCTGAGTAGATTTCTAGTAGTTTTTTTTGCTCATACGCTGAGCCAATTTTATTTTTGAATACTTCGCTTAAAGCACACTCGACATCGTCACTCTTATTCCAATCGGGTTGTTTTGACTTTATTTTATCTAGATCATTGAGTATAGTCTTATAAGAGGCGACAATTTTTGATACAATTTTTTTGTTTTCAATAAAAGGATGCCTGTCATATTTTTTAAGCTGCTCCACGCTATTATTTTCGCAATCCTTGAGCATGCGAATCAAATTTTGATATGTGCGTTCCTGCTCGTGGATTACTTCTGCCCGTGTTCTATAGTACTCCAATGCAACTTGATGTGGAAGCCATACCCGATCCTTTAATTTTTCTAGTTTAGAAATCAGATCGGTGCGTAATCTTCTTGGTAGTCTATATAAACCAAGTAGAATATTTGCGTCAAAAACAAAAAGGGCATTAACCCAAAGTTTTTTTAATTCTTCTTCCGAGGGTTTACGGAACTCTGGAAATAATTCTCTCATAGGAGGTGCCTTTTATCATAAAGTGGCTTAAGAACGCTTTCAAAATTCATTTCTAGCCTATCTATTTTATTCAATTACACTTCTAATGCTTAGATGATATTGCAAAATTTACTTTACAAGACTTATTCGAAATATTTCATTCGCACTGGGTTTCTTCCGACCATCTAGCAAGTACGGGTATTTTTGGTGCCATGCTCAGCGGTGCCAGCCTTTATTTCGGGGGTGGCACCTTCTAGGATGGCACCGATGTTCTTTTTAGCTAAGAAAGCTTAATTCGCTTCAATGCCTGAGCAGCAAAATACTCGCCAAGCAACCTAGGGTTGTCGGCTGAAATATTTTTTTTCTCTTTTACCTCGCTGGGGAAATATCTACTAATGATGTCCTCAAAACAAGAAAATAATTTTTCTTCTCTACTCTTGCTCGATTTCATCTTCGCCTCCTTCCCGGAAATAATTTTTGAAAAAATGAGGATTTAACTCAGGTTTAAAATAATGCTTACGCTTAATCCAAACAAATCCGTCACCCTTAGATATTACCGCGACATCAATAGGACCACCGACTGTTTCGGCATCCATCGTCACTCTTCGCTTGAACGATGTAAGGTTAACCAAGGCTTCTGCCATAGAGGCCAGTTCATCTTTAGGTAAAATGCTAACGATATTTACTATAGGTGCAACATGAACATCTTGACGGTACTTTTTATTTTTTTCGATATAATCTTTTAAAATATTCTGGCTAATCCCTTTAAGCTTTGCGGAAAGCTCTTTTTTATCAAGCCCGTCCTTAACTTGCACTTCCTCCAGAAGAATGTCAGGATATTTCTCAAACACTTGGCTTAAGTATCCCAAAGATAACTGTTCTAAGGACGGATCTATACCTTCAATAAAAGTGTGAACCATTTCGCTTTGTGCAAATGGTACTATTAATGCATTGTTATCAAAATGGATCGATCCAGAGGTGTGTTCAATATACTTAGGTATATTTTCAACGATACATTCAAAGCGATATGCATATATCGATGGAAATATTTCATCGTCGCCGAAGCCTGAAAAGACAATCCCTGAGGTATCTTTCGTAAAATTGCCCGAGCGAAAAAATAAGCCCATTGCTATATTTTTCAGATTACGTGCAACGTCTTCATCTATTGGTAATTTTTCAAAAACAACTGGTATTGTTTTGTTTATTTCTTCGTCGAACTTGCTCAGAAATTCTTTTTTATTTTCATCTGTAACAGATGCAAGAAACCCGCTTTTTTCGCTTTCATTTAGGAATTGCACGATTATTTCTTTTACAATATCGGCAATTTGGCCCTCATTTAATTTCCCTTGTTTGCCAACAGCCTGTTCCAGTTGTTTTTTTATTTTGGCTTTGATCATTTGAAAATATCCCCGCACGTGAGATTTTACATAATCTTCCTGCTGTTTCATGGGGATAAAAGTGCTACCGGAAGCACTAACAAATTCAATAAAATTATCCGCATACTGTTTTAACGTTTTAAATTTGGTCGATTTGAGCCTTGACCGATAAACCTTTATAATGGTCTCCCACGGTACGCCCATAAAAGTTGCGCCACCAAACAACATAATGCCAACTGGATGATATTTTGATAAGGCGAACAATTTATTAGCTGAATTATAAATTTTATGACCTTGTAATTTCGGGATGGTTACCGCACTATCCGCAGCTAGAGCAACTGCTGTTTTATTTAGAATACCTATTTCTGCAGTCATTTTTTACCTCACAATCAAAATCATTTTTATTCTAAAAATGTAGCTACTCGAGATATTGTTTTATTAAAATCTCTTTCAAGCTGATGCTCCCAAATACGCAATACCTTCCATCCTTTTCGCCGAAGTCGTTGATGACATAGCTTATCGCGTCTACGATTATGTTCTATTTTTTCACGCCAGAAACTACTATTTAATCTTTTCTTCCATAGTGGATATCTAAACCCATGCCAAAAATCGCCATCTATAAAAACTGCCTTTTTCGAGGAAGGCACCGCTATATCAGGACTACCCGATACTCCTCTATAATGGCGTTGGAAATATATACCCTTTTGCCGTAATGCTCGAAACGTCCTCACCTCGGGCAATGTATTTTTTGAATGTATCGCAGCCATGATACGGCTGCGAGTTTCCTTGTCAAAGCTATCGGTCATTTCTGCGAATAACAAGACTCGGCATTTTCAAATAACATCAATTCTCTATTTTTAAAATCAATGTCTGTAGTCCCATTATATCTTGAGAATTTAATGCCGTTAGTTTTCTCTTCTCTTGACCTACCTTCATGAAAATCTATTATAGTTTTCCCGGCCACATAGCCCATACCTACTGGTACAGCGTTTCCTATTTGTTTATATTGGTCTAAGATATTCCCTGCAAATTTCCAATGCGTTGGAAATTGTTGTATTAATTTATATTCTTCTATGCTTAAAGGGCGTAATTCGGTCGGATGCGCTAAATCCGTAGCGGGCATATTCGGTCTAGTGACAAGCGTAGGTGATGGCCTGCTCCATGACAATCTCCTGTAAAAACCGGTCTTGCCTCCGCCCAAATGATATGATGCCCCCATAGCTTCTTTTTGCATATCGCGAGGAAGATCGCGCCAGTTTTGCCCTTCTTTGAGCAATTTATAATATTTTTTCCTATTTTCAGAAAATTCTATATGATGCAACCCTGTTTTTGGTAAATCTTCCATTGTCTCACCCAGCGTCTTCCATTTCCTACCTGTTATCAGTCCATCTTCTGAATGAGTAGGCTGAGGAAGTGGTATTCTTTTTTTACCACGATTGCCAAAAAATATAACTCTTTCTCTTATTTGCGGTACACCGTAATTCGCACTGTTGAAAAGTGCAAAACTTACCGTGTAGCCGGCAGCATCAAAAAGTTTTAATACATATTTAAGGACGCTTCCAGGCGCTTCTTCGGGGCATCTTATTTTTTCAGGATTCTTTGGCTTAATTATTGCTGCAGATAATAGCCCTCTTACATTTTCCATAACAAAGTATTTAGGCTCTATCTCCTTAACCTTCTTAATGAACTCTAAGATACAATTCCCCCTCGTATCTTGCAGCGATTCCCTTGATCCAGCGGTACTAAATGCCTGACATGGTGGCCCGCCGAATATAATAAATGTATCCGATTTCTTCATATCCGCGGCTTGCAGTATTTCTTTAGACGATGTGTCTTCGATACTTTTTTCTATCACTGGTAGCCCAGGCTTATTGTCACGTATGGTCTTGCAACAAAATTTATCATTTTCTACACACACACGGACATTAATACCGCTTTTCTCCATGCCCAAGTCTAGGCCCATCGCTCCTGTAAAAAATGAAATGGCATTATATTCCATTACATATACTCCTCTAGAGCCAAATTCACATCCATGCCTTTATATCTAGTTTTCCACTCGGTTGAAAATGTATCTATTTTTGCTTCGATTATATCTATAAAACTTTTTTTAAGCTCTTGTCGGGTGGCTGATTCTATTATCTTGATTAATTTCTTATGGTAGTCCGTGCATTCGGCAATAAAATCCCAAAGCTCTCTGCCTATTTTAGTTATTGCAACTGCATTATTTAAGTTACCTAATATCTGTTGGGATATTTTACTTCTCTTACCATATGTCATACCAAGCATTCCTATACACCCCTTCTTTTCTAGCTCTTCTATTACTTTATTCAGGCTCTCCACCATATCGACGTTCATCGTGTTTGGGCCACTTTTTACTTGGAAACAATACGTTTTTTCGCCAATTTTCTTAACAATGTCCGGCTCTCTGCCCTTGATACCAACTTTTATTTTTTCTGATTCGCAACCGCTATACTTTAGCATCTTTTCAACTGTCGAGCCCCATGATGTCACAATAGACCTTGTTACCGATTGATACATATTAAATCTTATAATGTCTTTGGGATCTCTTAAATCTAATGCCTTCGCCAACAAAGGATTGATGTCTAAGTCAGTAAATTCCATTTCGGCTAGCATTTTTACTTGGCTTCTGATAAATGATTTTGCTAAAAAGAAAACCCATGTTTCGGGTATGGATGTTCCTTTTACAATTTCACTTTTAACCGACATCGTTAGGTCTATTCTATCATCGCTCAAGATACTGTTCTTCTTGGCATTTACTATCTTTTTAAGTTCTCTGCGTCCAGAACCTAAGAAGTCGGATAGTGAACTAAAGTATTCCGCAACCGCCCCAGCTGTCGTGCCACCCACTCCTTTTATGGTGCAACATATTTCATAAATAAGCTCTTTCTCATATTGAAGCTCCAACTCTTTTCTCATTCATCCCCCTAGTAATTATTTTCGGCCGACTAATTGATCTAGACTGACACCAAAAGCATCGGCTATTTTTATCATTGTTTGAATCGTAGGCATAGTTGCTGCGCCTTGCTCAATTTTCGTAACCGTATTATATGACACGCCGGCTTTATCAGCCAATTTCTGCTGAGACCAGCCGGATTTCTTTCTTAGTTCTTTTATTTTATTCGCTATCATTTATGTTGACAATATAGTATATTTATACTACTATGTATTAAATAGTCAATTCTCAATATAATCACTCTTATTCTATCATAAAATAATGCTTTTTTAACTAAAATTTACCCTTGGAACTATCGGGGACGGTCCTTTCGGTGCCACCCCATAAAAAACGCCGGGATAGAATTACCCGGCTATTGATCGAGATTTTATTATTATTAGACCGCTATTTTGCATAAATGCACCTTGGAAGGCATTATAGCACTTGAAAAGGCAGGACGCAAGATGCAAGACCAGAGACTAGAGACCGAGGAAGTGTCAGAGTGTCAAGTGTCAGGTGTCAGAGTGTGTCAAGTGTCAGGGTGTCAAGACTGTGTTTTTGGGGAGTGTCAGGGTGTCAAGTGTCAGAGTGTCAAGACTGTGCGTGATCAAGGGTCGTAAAGAAGCGAGGTCACATGTCACCAGTCACAATGTCACCGGAATAGTCGTGCGTTGTGCGTCGTGAGTTATGTGTAGTATATGAAGTAGATTTTGCGGATCAGCGAAAAATTTAGGGTGGCCGAGGTCCAGCCTTGAGGCGCGCAGGATGGGATGGGGTAATCGAGATACGCGCCTGGTCTTCACGATATTGTACACCCCATCCGAGCACCGAAAGGCGACCGAGGACAGGACCCGAAGGATAGGGAACTATTAGGGTATTTTTGGTGCCGTGTTCAGCGGTGCCAGCCTTTATTTTGAGGGTGGCACCGAATTTATTTTCAGAATACCTAAAATCTCGGTCTCATTAATAGATTTCAAATTTCTTATGATCTCTTTTTGCCATTTAGTATGCATTTTATTAAAGATTCCTTTTATTTCGTTCTTTTGATTATGGTGTACCAATTCCCTAAATACACGCAACGCCCCTTCAATGTCTCTATCATGTTTATCTATATTTTTTCGACGTTTGAATATTATAAATTTATGAAGAGCGTATGCCGCTGGATGCGGCAAAATAATCTTCACGCCTTCGAATTTTATTTTTATAGTATTATCTACGAGAAAATCTAAAAATCTTAACGGTTGGGCATTAATAGCAAGCTGTGGTATGGGATAAGGCTTATCATGAGCACGACCTCTTTCCGAAACCAAAAATTCAATGGCTAGGTCGGGATGGTCTAATTTTACGTATCCCTTGGAGCCCTTATATTCTTCAACAAAGCCAAGATCTTTTAGAAGATCGAAAATATGGATTTCTTTATTAAATTTAGGCGGTATGGGTATCACAAAATCCATATCTTTGGTTCTAATATAGGTTGAATATTCTTCCGATTCAAAATAATATTTGTAAAAATAGACGCACCAACTACCTACCAAAACAACATGTTTCAGTATCTTCTCTTTTTCAAACCGCTTCAGCACTTCAAAACATAGATTAAACGTCTTCTTTTCCATGAAGAACTTTCCCCAGATACTTTATCCTGTTATTTAATTGTCGGATCATCCTTTTATACTTACCCCTTAGGTCTTTTGATTGTTTTAATTCAGCAAGGTCATGCTCTGACACTTTTTTCCCCTTATAAACAAACCTTACCTTCTTACCCTCCCTAAAAGCCAGATAATAATATTTTTGGCCTTTTATCTGCTTTTCTATCATGCTGCCCCCGGGCATAGTCTTTAATACTTTTTCATATCTACTTTTCAGGCGCCGGGAGTTCTCTAATTCTTCTCTAAGAACGCCTTTAATAAGGCCCATGGTATCTCTCCGCTTTGGTTACCAAACATATATTCGTTTATAGTATACATTGTTTGGTAACTATTGTCAAATATTATTACCAAACAAATATTTATATATGCACTTATATGTTTGGTAATAAATTAGGCAGGGAATTTATAGCGGCAGAAAATCGTGGCGCCGAATTTCTAATCGAGAGAAAAATGGGACAGAAGCCGTCGGCGTAAATTCGGCTTCGAATCCTACCATCGAGCGCAACCAATCCGAAGCGCTTCAGATGTCCCTCGCGACCTCATGAATGCAATATTCGTTCGGGACAATTTTTGCTACAGATCAACGCCGGCAAAAATTGGCGGAGGAGGTAGGATTCCTCCTCCGCTCGCATAGCTTGCTTCGGGCCGGCCAATTTTCTTTCGCCCAGAGGGCTATTCCTCCCGTTGGTCGGCGAAAATTGGCTTCGAATCCTACCACGACACGGGTAGTATAAAACCGACTTAGACCGACTATATAATACTGGCGGAGGCGGTAGGATTCGAACCCACGGTGGACTTGCGCCCACAACAGCTTTCAAGGCTGCCGCGATCGACCACTCTGCCACGCCTCCGCTTGCAATCTATAAACTCAGGCAAGCGGACCTCGAGCCCCAAAGGGACGAGAGGTCTTACTTACCAAATCCAGTTCCTTCTTCCTGCTATATACAAAAATCATGGTAATCGTAAATACGTTTATCTATCTAACTTAGATCTCTCATACCTCGCTTTGCTCGGTATTCGAGAACATTTTCGCGATAGCGAAAATGTCCACTTCCCGCCTTCGGCGGGACTCCTTCGCATACCTTATGCTATAGCTCAGTCGCTGCCACTCCTGGCGCTTTGAAATTTTCTATGAAAAAATCACTTTTTAAAAGAACAACTGCTTTATTACCGCTAAATATACGTTCTTGGAAATTACTGCCGTATCGATAAAGAACTTTTTTACTGTGAACGACGGAAATAGGAGCGCGAACATCAGCGCGATCACTATTATGTTCAAGGCATATATCATTATGATAGAGAACACGTAGCCTGACTTCATTATGTCGGGCTGGCGTATCTTCATCACCTCTATAGTAGAGATTATATGGAACGATAAGGCGAAGCCTATCAGGAATACAAAGACAGAACCGTTGATATTGTAAGACGACGCTATGACGAAGTATACGATCGAGATTATTATAGCGTATATCGGGACGAAGTATGGCCCGAGCTCTATAACGGCGTTGGTCTTGTCGCTGGTGACAGCGCCGCCGGAATCAGAGACCTTGAACGATTTTATCTTCCCGCCGAATAGCCATGCCATGCCTGCATGGACGCTCTCGTGTCCGAGCACATACATATACGTCGGCTTGTAGAACAATAGATGCAATACCGCATAGCTCGATATTCCCCACATGAGATATTTGAGAGCTCCGGAGAGTTCGGCAATCTGCACAAAGTTATCGCAGAACGCTATAGTGACCGCGAACGCGAACGGTATCGCAAGCACACCTATCAAAAATTTCAATATCTTTAAGAACATAGCGTTATTTCGGCTTTATCACTTCGAGCCCATCCATGTAGGGCACGAGCGCCTTGGGTATCGTGATACTGCCGTCCTTATTTTGATAGTTCTCCATTATCGCCACAACGAGCCTTGCCAGCGCAACGCCCGAACCGTTCAGCGTATGCACGTACTCCGTCGTGCGCCGTGCGTCGGGCATCGTGCGTTTGAATCTTATGTTGGCGCGGCGCGCCTGAAAATCTACAAAGTTCGAACAGCTCGACACCTCAAGATAGGCGTCTGTGCCCGGGGCATATAGTTCGATGTCGTAACATTTGGCCGCGGCAAACGATATGTCGCCGGTCGCCAGGAGAAGTATCCTGTAGGGCAGTTCCAATATCTGCAATACATCTTCGGCATCGCCAAGGAGCTTCTCCAGCTCATCATAAGAAGTCTCCGGCTTGACAAACTTCACCATCTCGACCTTATCGAACTGATGGACCCTGATCAAGCCCTTAGTATCTTTACCGTAGGAACCGGCCTCTCTCCTGAAACACGCCGTATACGCAGTATAATATATGGGTAGCTTATCCTCATCCAAAACATCCCCTGCGTGTATGTTCGTCACCGGCACTTCGGCCGTGGGTATTAAAAAGAGGTCGTCGTCCTTAAGGCGGTACATATCCTCTTCGAGTTTAGGTAATTGACCTGTGCCGGTCATGCTTCGCCTATTCACCAGATATGGCGGCATAACTTCCGTATATCCGTGTTTTTTGGTATGAAGGTCGAGCATGAAATTTATAAGGGCCCTTTCGAGCCGGGCGCCCATACCTATGAATAGGACAAAGTTTGAACCGGATATCTTGGAAGCTAAACCAAAACTTATTATTCCAAGCATCTCGGCAAGCTCTATATGGCTTCGCGGATTAAAGTCAAAAGTAGGTGTTTTTCCCCATGATTTGACTATTTTGTTGGCTTCTGGGCC